>Ga0209075_1000558_pt1 | contig 36511 bp, 27 predicted proteins | sample Stecom2011_FD_187523 | JGI IMG/M metagenome (GOLD analysis project Ga0209075, IMG submission 187523) | Agricultural soil microbial communities from Utah to study Nitrogen management - Steer compost 2011 (SPAdes) (version 2) | ecosystem: Environmental > Terrestrial > Soil > Agricultural land...
CTCTGAACCTTAATTATGTGGGACTGGTTAATCAGAATTTTGGAAGAAAATTTAACGGGTATTCACCATTAGAATTACTTCAAATAGAAGCTGTATTTTTAAAAGCGTGTGGCTATCAACTACCTCTCCATAATAAAAACAAAAGGCCGAAAAACCCAACCGATAAAGATGTGTTATTTGAAGGCCTTTCTGCTGTAGTTAGGTTTTTATGCAAGTTGGATCAAATTCAAGATGTCATGGACTGCTCAGAATTATTTCAATATAAGATTAGCAAGAATGCTAGTCCCAACTTAATTTCGACCTAAACACTACAACTAAGGAAAAATCACCAAATAATTTGATGACATTTTTAGAATGTTTCGATGTACTTGTATAATACAAACATTATGAAACGTTCGAACTACTTCTACACGCTTTTGATTCTAATTCTATTTTGCTCTTGTGGAGAAAATAAAGAAAATTATGAATTTCCAAACGATGGTTTCAAAACTGAAAACAACAACTCTAATCAGGACGTAAACTCAATTCAAAACAAACAAAAAACACATGCCTTAAAACCATATTATGTCATGAACAAGCAATTTGGAATACCTATTGGTGCGATGCCTATACCAAGTACTTGGAAAAAGAAAGAACAAAACTCTGAAAACATTTATTTTGAAGGTCCAAACGGTATTGAAGTTTATGGAGAAGTTTCCAACTCATTCTTTTATTCCAATAGTCCAGAAAGAAATCAGTACACCTTAAACACTGGAAGTCAAGTAAAACCAGTAAAAAGCACACAACGTTTAATTGAAGAAGACTTAAGGCCTTTAGTAGAAGCTGAAGGATTACAGTTTATAAATCAGTTTCCTTTACCTCAGTTAGCTCAATTCGATAACAAGTTTAATAGTTATATATTTAAATCTACTCCAGAACAAAGGCACAATGACTGCATTGTTACGGAATGGGAGGGTCCAGATGGAAAATTAACGATGGTTATTGTTAGATATTTCATTGCTCAATATACAAGTATTGGTGGTTTAGATTGGGGCTACACTTTAAACAGCATGTCCGCTCCAAAAACTGAATATGAGAATGCTAAAAACGCCTATATAAACTCGTTGGTTAATTTTGAAATAAACCCACAATGGGTTCAAACAAGCAATCAATACTATGCACAGGCAGCACAACAAAGCAATACTGCACATCAAATTAGAATGGCAAATATTCAGGCCCAAGGAGAACAAATGCGCGCTGCTGGAAGAGCAAGTAGTCAGGCTTTGGATAATCAATATAATACTTGGAGAGCTAATCAAGCATCATCAGATGCAAGTCATTCACAATATATAGATGGCATATATGAAAGGAGAAACATGGCAGACCCCTCTGGAAACATCTACAAAGTGGATGGCTATGAAAACAATGTTTGGCTGAATAATAACAACGAATATCTTGCAACAGACAACTCCTTATATAATCCAAATACAGATAATACTAACAACGATTATAACTGGCAACAATTAGAAGAAACGGATAATGGTTACTAAAATTCTCAGTTCGTCTTATTAAACTACACTTGGTCAAAAATGATATGAATTATTCCAACTTTCTACTATCTTTAAGTTAAGATGCAGAAAATTGAAAAATAACTTGAATACACATACAGATAGCACGCAAATTATTGAGCTTATTAAAAAGAATGATCAAGGTGTTTTAGAAACCCTGTACCAAAGCAATTTTCCTAAAATAGAAGCATTCATTTTAAAAAACAGCGGCACAAAGGAACAGGCTAAAGACATTTTTCAAGAAGCTTTTATTACAACTTGGAAGAATGTTAAGGCCAATAAATTTACACCACAAAATAATCATTCCTTAGATGGCTATTTATATACAATTTCAAAAAACAAATGGATGGATTTTTTACGATCAAAGTATCATAAAAAAACAGTTATTACCTCTAAACTAAAGCATTTTGAAATTTCTGATAAAGAAACTCAAAATAAACTCGATGACATTTTAAAAGAAGGTCGATTACAAAATATTATGGATGCTTTTAAAAGCTTGAGCTTGCCATGCAAAAATTTATTGACCAAGTTTTATTTTGAAAAAAAATCGATGAATACTATTGCAGAAGAACTGCAATTAGACGCAGCATCTACTAGAAACAAAAAATACAGATGTATGCAAAAATTAAGAGAATTAGCCTTAAAAGACATTTAATAGCATGAACCTAGATTATAACATAACACAAGAAGAATTAGAGCATATTGAACGCTACATCAACAAAACTTTAACGCCTGAAGAAACTGTTGCTTTTGAAAAGAAACTTAAAAATGATTCCCATTTTAAAAATCTAGTGGAAGATATTAAAACCATGCTTCTTGGTATTGAAACACAAGCCCTAAAAGAAAAGTTAGAAGAATTCCATGAAACTCTTCCTAAAACAGAAGTACTTATTAAAAAACCTTCAAGGGTGAAGTATTTAAATCTAAGAAAATTAGTTGCAATAGCTGCTGTAATTTTGGTTTCTTTAGGTAGTTATTGGTTTCTCAACAATGAGTCTAAGTCAAATTTATACAGCAAATATTATTCTCCAGATCCTGGATTACCAACAACAATGAGTACCACAGATGATTTTACATTTTATGATGCCATGGTAAACTATAAAAGAAAAGATTATGACCTAGCCATTTCTAAATGGGAACCTTTACTTACAAAAAAACCAGAAAACGACACCTTAAATTATTTTATTGGTTCGGCCTATTTAGCTAGTGGAAAAGAAGTTCAAGCTATAACACATTTAAAAAAAGTGACTCAGTTAAAAGAAAGCAACTTTAAAAACGAAGCATTTTACTATTTGGGTTTAGCCTATTTAAAAGCAGAGAATATCGAGTTTGCTAAAAAATATCTGAGCCATAGCACTTTTAATAATAGCGAAGTCATACTTTCTGAGCTAGAGGAATAATCAACTCAACATCTATGATAACAGTTTTAAAAAACCGGGTTGTAATTCTGGTTAGTTTGTTATTACTAATAAATTTACAAATCGTAATTTCACAAAACGATTCTGTTTACGGCACGAGTTATATCAAAAAACTGTTAGACGAAGACCATATACAAGAAGCCAAAAAAGAGCTAAATAAACAACTAGACGTCTATCGTTATCAGAAAAATGTAGACAGCTTAATAAAGTATGTATCTCTAGTAGGAAGTTTCAAGTTGGCTAAGGGAAATCTAGATTTGGCTATAAAGAATGCTGAAGCTTTTGGAGAAGAATTAAAACAATATAAAAGTCAATATATTAATAAGGAATTCCTCCTTGAATTAGCATGGATTTATGATGATGCCGGATATACAAAGAAAGCTTATGATACGTTAGAAAAAGCCTTAGTGCTTGCCAAGGAGATTAAAGACCCCAAATTAGCAGGTATAAGTATTATTTATCATAATTTAGGGTATGTAGCTTCTAATCTTGGTGATATTACTTTGGCAAAAAAACAGTATGCTATTTCTGTTAAAATGATGGAAAGGGAACCCACTAAAGACTTTGAATCTCTTCAAAAAACATACAATTCTTTAGGTGGGATGATGTGGTATTCATCTAAACTAGATAGCAGTCTTTATTATTTGAACTTAGCCTATAAAATGTTAGATAGCGTCGAAAAAAACGATTTGAATTCTTATTATCGACCAGCTCTAGTGAAAATGAATATCGCGGTAATAAATCACTCCCTTGGCCATATAGACAATGCCATTGAGGCATCTAAAGAAGTGATAAGTAGTTTTCAAAAATATTTGGATATTTCTAAAGATGAATCCAGGAAGTTACGAGCATTAAAAAATCAATTGGCGGCTATTGACAATTTAGGTTCCTTTTATCATTCTATTGGAGAGTTTGAACGAGCTGACGAGTTGATAACGTATTCCTACAACAAAAAACTAAAAACGCTTGCTCCAGATGACATTAATATTACCATTTCCCAAATTATTTCTGCACAGGCTAAAATAGGCTTAAGAGATTTTAAAGCTGGAAAAAAACTGATTGATCAAGCTATCGAAAGAATTAACAATAGTAAGAATACACAGCTATATTGGCATGCAAGCGCTTTATCTACTAAAGCTGAAATTAGTGATAAATTAGGCGACATTGCAGCTGCAGATAAATATTTTAAAGCTGCCGATTCTATCTATAGAAAATCACTTGGAAAAAACGAATATTCTAGAGACTTTTTGGATGAAATGATCGATATGTCGCAATTTTATGCTAAAACTAATAACCCAGAAAGGGCTATTTCTTTAGCTGAAGAAAGCTATAATTTTATAAAAACAAGCGATTTTAAAAACACCTTACAAGGTTTTCACCACATATTAAATCTAGCAGAGGTTTACTATAAATTAAAAGATTACCATCAAGCCATTAATTATACTAACGAGGCGTTGAACTTACTAAACAACGAAGATTTATCAGCCGTCAATTTTACAGATTCTATTCAAATTCAATATAGAAAACCTAAAGCATTATTGATTAATGTCAAATCGAAGTATTACTTACAACCAAATAAGTCGGAAAGCTTTCTAAAAAATTTAATTACACAAATAGATAATGGTTTATCTATTTTAAACCAACGAAAAGAAATAATTAAATCTTACGACGATTTAAGTTTACTTATTACTGAAAATAACGAGCTTTTTGATTTCGCCAAACAATTACATCTGGACTTGTACCAGAAAACCCAGGATGAGACTTATCTTACCAATTTTTTAACCATTCATGAATCTAGTTTATACAATAGAATAAGATCGCGTTTAAGCCTAAAAAACAATATGGTTTTCGCCCATATTCCTAAAGAGGTTATAGCCCGAGAAACTGCTTTAAAAGCACAAATAAACACTTCTATTGAAAGCACAAACGACGAAAGCTTTGAACTCTTTTTTAAAGCCAATACCAATTGGAATTTCTTTTTAGACTCTTTAAAAACAACCTATCCTAAATACTACAAAATGCGATATGCTTCTATCGAGAAGTCTTTAAGTAATATTCAAAAAAGCATTCCAAAGAACACTACAGTTATTCGCTATTTATTTAGTAATGATACTTTATATGCGGTGGTTTTAAACAAGTCTAGAAAACAGCTATTCAAATTGGATGATTCTCAAATAAAAACACATATCATTCAGTTAACGGAAGCATATATAGATATGCAAACAACAAGTAAACACCTGAATAAATTATACACATCACTTTGGGAACCTTTAGAATCAGATGTTAAAACTAAAAAAGTTATTATCATTCCAGATGGAGAGTTATTCAATTTAAGTTTTGAAATGTTAACCAATAAAACTCTAACGTCTTACGCTGAACTATCAACCAATAGCTTACTTTCTAAATATATTATTTCTTATAATTACAGTTTATTTTTAGTCGATAACGCCAATTCAAGTTTCGGTTATAAAGAAAACTTCATTGGTTTTGCTCCGGAATTTAATGACAAAATGAAAAAAGATTACCAGTTTAAAATTGAAGACTCCTTAGAAATTGATAAAACATATTTGACACTTTTACCGCAGCCATTTACAAAAGAATTAGCTGAAAAATCTTCTCAACTTTTTAATGGTGAATCCTTTTTAAACGAAAAATCAACCAAAAGTATTTTTACACAAAAAGCCAAGGAGCATAAAATAATACATATTGGCACACATGCCGAGTCGAACAATCTAACTCCAGAATTATCTCGATTGGTGTTTGCAAAATCGACAGACAGCACAAGAATAGACGACGGTTATTTATACACTTACGAAATTTACAACATCAATTTATCTTCAAATTTAGCCATATTAACTGCTTGTGAAACTGGTAAGCCAACCTACCAAGCTGGAGAAGGAATGATTTCATTAGCTCATGCATTTAATTATGCTGGAAGCGAAAGTATTTTAACTAGTCTTTGGAAAGTAGATGAGCAATCTAGTGCCGAAATAATTAGCCATTTTTACAATTATATAAAAAAGGGGATGGATAAAGATGAAGCACTTCAAAAAGCTAAATTAGATTATCTTAAAACTGCAAAAGGCCGAACTACAAACCCCCAATATTGGGCCGGTTTAGTTATCATTGGAGACACAACTCCTATTAATATTACTACTACATCTAATATTACTTTTTGGATGTTAGGGCTAGGTTTAATAAGTATCATTGTATTAATTATCACTCTAAATAATAGACATCGTAAGTAAAAAATGGTCTATTCTATTAGATGGCATTCTAGCAACAGCATTAAAAAATAACCAATAAATTAATAACTAACTGCACCCATTAATCGGAGTATTAACAAAATATGAGTATGAAAAAGCTTTCTATATAAGGAAAGCCTTTTGACAAGAACTAAAAAATTAATTTACCCCTACCTAAAATTACTAGCTGTCAGATTATCATGTAAATTTAAAATTGTAAGCAAATAATATATAATTTTTAATATCTATTTTACCCTAACTGTATTATTGGTTTTATCTTTAATCTGTTAATCATCGAATCCTAACATCAACGTATCCGTTATAATTACAATGTTTTAACCATGTAGTTGACCATGGAATATATTATGTCAGAAGTCATTAAAACTATCCGATTTCTAATTTATTTCGACTCTCCAATTTAAGACACAAACCCAGGTTAAAGTGCATTAAAATAGGACCAATAATTTGGATTACTCCAACTATATCAGTCTCCATTAGCCTAAATTCGTTTTGAGCAGAAATGATCAATTAAGCACAAAAATTGTGATACAAAATAAAGTTGCTTCATCTGTAAAAAGTTTTAAAGCTGATTTTACTCTTACATCAAAAAAATGGTAAATAGTGAGGATAAAAAAACCCAACACTTTCGTGTTGGGTTAAATTATTATAGATTCTTTGACTTCTCTTAGATCAAATATTATCCTCCAAAGTCGTCGAAACGAATATTCTCATCTGCAATTCCAAAATCTTCTCCCATTTTCTGAACAGCTTTGTTCATTAATGGAGGTCCACAGAAATACAATTCAATATCTTCTGGAGTTTCATGATGATTTAAATAGTTCTCTATTACACAGTTGTGAATAAATCCTACAAACCCATCCCCTGGTGCATCTATGTTTTCTTTTACTTTCCAATTGTCTTCTGGTAATGGTTCAGAAAGAGCTAAATAGAATTTAAAATTAGGGAAATCTCTCTCTAATTCACGGAAATGCTCTAAGTAGAACAACTCACGTTTAGAACGTCCACCATACCAATAAGTTACTTTTCTACCCGTTTTTAAGGTTTTGAATAAATGATATAAGTGTGAACGCATTGGAGCCATTCCCGCTCCTCCACCAACATAAAGCATTTCTGATTCAGATTCATTAATGAAGAACTCACCATAAGGTCCAGAAATAATTACCTTATCTCCCGGTTTCTGATTAAATATATATGAAGACGCAATACCTGGATTAACATCCATCCATCCGCCTTTAGCGCGATCAAAAGGAGGTGTTGCAATACGTACGTTTAACATAATTTCACGTCCTTCTGCAGGGTAAGAAGCCATAGAATAAGCTCTTTCTACAGTTTCAGTATTTTTCATCACTAATGGCCAAAGCTTAAATTTGTCCCACTCGTCTTGAAACTTATCTGGAGTCTCATGCTCTTCAGGATGTGCAGTAATGTCCATATCTTGAAACTTAATTTCACAAGGAGGAATTTCAATTTGGATATAACCACCAGCTTTATAGCCCATATCTTCAGGAATTTCAACAACAAATTCCTTAATAAATGAAGCTACATTATAATTACGTACAACGGTTGCTTCCCATTTTTTAATACCAAACACTTCTTCTGGAATGGTAATTTCCATGTCTTGTTTCACTTTAACCTGACAAGACAAACGAGCGCCTTCCTGTAACTCTTTACGAGTAAAGTGAGGGGTTTCTGTAGGAAGTGCTGAACCGCCTCCAGAAAGCACATGACATTCACATTGAATACATGTTCCACCACCACCACAAGCCGATGGTAAAAATATTTTTTGTGATCCTAGAGTAGATAATAAACTATCTCCTGATCCTACTTCAATAGTTCTTTCGCCGTTAATTGTAATTTTTACCGGTCCAGATGGCGATAACTTTTGTTTTACAACTAATAACAACGCAACTAATAACAATGTAATTATTAAGAAAGCGACTACTGTTATAATAACTGTCCCTAAGGTACCTGCTGCTAATACTATCATCCTACTATTTTATTGTGTTGTTAGCTAAAGTTTTTTCTTCTGCTTTATACGTATCGTTTATACTCTCGGTAACATTAGTAGCTTCAACTTCTGTTAAAGTTGTCTCTACTTTTGTTTCTGTTTCTTCTATAACTTGAACAGTTTCTGTTTCAGTTGCAGTTTCTTCATCACCTCCGGTTAACATTCCTCCAAAACTCATAAAACCTATCGCCATTAAACCTGTAATAATAAATGTGATTCCTAATCCTCTTAAAGGAGCTGGTACATTTGAATATCTAATTTTCTCACGAATAGCAGCAATAGCTAAAATTGCTAAAAACCATCCAATCCCTGATCCAATTCCATAAGTAGTTGCTAAACCTAAGGTTGCTATTTCTCTTGATTGCATGAATAACGAACCACCTAAGATGGCACAGTTAACAGCAATAAGAGGTAAAAAGATACCTAATGAGTTATAAAGAGCTGGAGAAAATTTCTCCACAATTATTTCTACTAATTGTACCATGGTAGCAATAGTAGCAATAAACATAATAAATGATAGGAAACTTAAATCGTAATCGGCATATTCAGCACCTAACCAAACTAAGGCTCCAGGTTGTAATAAATATTGATCTAATAACCAGTTTAACGGTACTGTTATAGCCAATACAAAGATAACTGCGGCACCAAGTCCAACAGCGGTGTTTACTCGTTTAGATACAGCAAGGTACGAACACATTCCCAGGAATACTGAAAATACCATGTTATCTATAAATATCGATTTGAAAAATAATTCTATATGTTCCATTTTTTTTAGTGTTCAGTATTCAGTGCTCAGTGCTCTATAATTTCTTACTTAGACTGCCCAACTGACTTACTAATTTTAGTCTTCTATTAAAGCTTTATTTCTACTACGTTGAATCCAAATTATAATACCTACAACTATCAAAGCCATTGGAGGCATAATCATAAATCCATTATTTTCGTATCCGATTGCATATAAACCAGTTTTAGCAATTGGATCTCCTAATACTGGAATTCCAAATAAGGTTCCAGACCCTAATAACTCTCTAAAGAATCCTACGATTATTAGTATAACTCCATATCCTAAAGCGTTTCCAACTCCATCAAGGAAAGAACGCCATGGTCCGTTTCCTAAAGCAAAGGCTTCAAAACGTCCCATAATGATACAGTTAGTAATAATTAACCCAACAAATACAGAAAGAGTTTTACTTAGTTCGTAAGCAAAAGCTTTTAGAACCAAATCTACTATAATTACCAAAGCTGCAACAACAATAAGTTGTACGATAATTCTAATTTTTGAAGGAATAATATTTCGCATTAATGAAATTACCACGTTACCTGCACCTAGTACAAATATTACCGAAATTGCCATAACTAAGGATGCTTTTAACTCTGCAGTAATTGCTAAAGCAGAACAGATTCCAAGTACTTGGATAGTAATTGGGTTGTCATCTGCTAAAGGATCTAATATTAGTTTGGCATCTTTTTTTGATAAAAGTCCCATAAATTAGTTGTTTTTTAAGTTTTTAAAATAAGGCACGTATAATTTCAATTCGTTTCGAATCATAGCAGAAACACCATCTCCAGTAATAGTAGCTCCAGCAATGGCGTCTACTGCATTATCTGTCTTATCTATATTTAATGGATCTGCGTTTCCTTTAGCTACATTAACACCCACAAATTTACCGTCATCCATAAGCTCTTCACCTATAAAATCATCCATAAAAAAACGTTTGTTAATGTTGGCTCCAAGACCAGCTGTTTCTCCTTTATGATCGAAAAAAGCTCCTTGTATAACCATGTTTTCGTCCATTGCAATGTATGCCCAAATAGCATCCCAAAGTCCTTTTCCTAAAATTGGCGCAATATAGTATGTTTTTCCATCCTTATCTTCACCTATAAACAAAGGAAGTCTTCTTTCTTTCCCAGCTTTTGCATTAGTTTGTTCCTTCTTAACATCTATTAAGTAAGCTTTGTCATCTTCAATAATTTTATCTCCTTGAATAACAATTTGCTTTTTAATGCTTTCAGCAAACAATTTAGGCGCTTCTTCTGTTGAAACGAAAATAGCATTGGTATCGTCGTTGTCATTTATCCCCATAGCATACAAAATATTTTGTTGCTTCTCTAGCTCTCTGTTGGTCGTAATCCTTTCTTTTAAAGATGACGATGCATAAGCTAGTAAGGAACCAACTACTAGTACCATTCCTATGGCAAAAATAATTGTATATGAATTTTTATCTGTTCTCTTTTCCATTGTTAAGCGTTTTTAACTTTAAGACGTTTCGATCTATGTTTAACATTTCCTTGAACTACATAATGATCGATAGTTGGTGCAAACACGTTCATTAATAAGATAGCTAACATTACTCCTTCTGGATAGGCTGGATTGAATACACGAATAAGGATTGAAACAAATCCAATTAAAAATCCATAAATCCATTTTCCTTTATTTGTTTGTGAAGCTGTAACAGGGTCTGTTGCCATAAATACCGTACCGAAAGCAAAACCACCAATTAGTAAATGCATCCAGAATGGTGTAGTCATTAATCCATAGAACTTACTTGTTTCAGTAATGACTCCTGCATCAACAAGACCATTAAAAATAAGTCCCATAACTAAAGCTCCAACTACAGATGATAACATAATTCTCCAGCTACCAACTTTAGTAAAGATTAAGAAAAGACCTCCTAATAAAATTAATAGTGTCGATGTTTCACCAACTGATCCTGGAATAAATCCGTAGAACATATCCCAAACATCGTATAAAACTTCTTTCCCTTGCGCTAAGGTTCCTAATATAGTTTCACCTGAAATGGCATCTAATTTTTCTCCAGCTGCAATGGCTTGATCTCTTTCAACTGCTCCGTGAACCCATACTTTATCTCCAGACATCCAAGTTGGATATGCAAAGAATAAAAAGGCACGAATAGTTAATGCAGGATTTAGAATATTCATTCCTGTACCTCCAAATACTTCTTTACCAATTACAACCCCAAAAGCTACTGCTACTGCAAGCATCCAAAGTGGTGTATCAATTGGAACAATTAATGGCACTAGCATTCCAGTTACTAAATAACCTTCTTCTACTTCGTGTCCTTTAATTACAGCAAATAAGAATTCAATAGCTAAACCTACACCATATGAAACAATTACTAGAGGTAGTACTTTAAATAAACCTACATAGAATGCTTCCCATGACAAGAAATCTACTGGAGTTCCAAATGCGATATGATGTTGATATCCGGCGTTGAACATACCAAAAATCAAACATGGTACCATAGCCATTATTACGGTATTCATGGTACGCTTTAAATCATCCGCTACTTTAATATGAGTCCCGTTTTCGGTAGTCATATTTGGCAAGTATAAAAAGGTATGGAGAGCATTAAATGCTGGAGCCATTTTGGTTCCTTTATACTTTTCTTTTAAGTTATGTAATGTGCTTTTTAAACCCATTGTTTTAGTATTTCATTAAGGTCACGATTACCGTTCCCATTATTTCGATTTGTTTATGTGATGTCGTAAAATTAAATCTAATTATTAACCTATTTCTTTAATCATTACGTCCAAACCTTTTCTTATAATGTCTTGATGTGGTTGTTTAGACACACAAACAAATTCTGTTAAAGCAAAGTCTTCTGGCGCTACTTCGTACATTCCTAAAGCTTCCATTTCATCTAAATCGGAATACATACAAGCTTTTAAAATTTGTAACGGATAAATATCTAAAGGGAATACCTCTTCATAATTACCTGTTAACACAAAATTTCTGTGCTCACCGTTTGTATTTGTATTTAAATCGAAAACTTTATTTGGAAACAACCATGAAAAAGTCATGGCTCTTGAAGTGGATATTTTATTGAATACAGGTTTGTTCCATCCAAAAAACTCATAATCATCTCCTTCAGGGATAATCGTGATGATGTTGCTATAGTAATCCAAGCAACCATCTGGCTTCACTTGTTTTCCTGACAACACGTTTCCAGAAATAATACGATCGTTACTATCTTTATCAATCCCATTATCATATACCATCGTAGCTATTTCACTACCTATTTTGGTTTTAAAATATCTTGGCTTTTTAACAGAAGAACCTGCCATGGCAACAATACGCTCGGCATTGAATTTTCCAGTTAACAACAATTCTCCCATAATTACAAGGTCTTGTGCATTAACTGTCCAAACAAACTCTCCTTTGTTAACAGGATCAATTTTGTTTATTTGAGTTCCAACATTCCCTGAAGGATGCGGACCTGAAACTTTATGAAGTGTAATTCCTGACAAACCAGCTAAAGGAGACGAACTGTTTTTTCCAACAGACACATGCACTTCACCTTCGGTTAATTTACCTAAGGCAGTAACAGCTGCTTGAAGTTCTGCTTCCTTTCCTTTTAGCGTATAATCTAAATCTGCTGCTAATGGCGCTGAGGCATAAGCAGAAATAAAAATAGCTTTGGGTGCATTGTTTGGTTTTGCAATAATATCATAAGGACGTTGTTTGATAAATGGCCAGCACCCAGAAGCCAACAAATGACTTTTAACTGCTTCTCCATTTGCAGACTGCACATCAAACCTACCGTTATCCTGATACACTTGTTCTTTATCAGCTTGAATTTTAATAGCTAATATTCTTCTTTTCTCTCCACGTTCAATCTCCAATATCTCCCCTGAAACCGGAGAAACAAATTTTACAGATTCGTCAGACTTATCGTAAAAAACAGTTTCACCTGCTTTTACTTTAGCTCCAACTTTTACAACCATTTTTGGAATTACTCCATGGAAATCTTCTGGTCTTAAAGTATAGAAATTGCTAACTATTGCATTTTCAGTAGCTTTCTCAGCCACACCTTTAAGTTTGATATCCAGACCTTTTTTAATCCTAATGTCGTTTGACATATTTATAAATCTATTTGTTAATAGTAAATGTGATTAAGATTCTTAATTGCCTTAAAAAATCGGTGCAAATTTACTAAATTCTACAAGAATTATCACTAGACTTTTCATAAGAACACTATTTATTTCAATTCTAAATAAGCGAAAAAGTTTAGGCATAAAATTTGCCTATATTTACAAGCAATAATATTCCATAACAAAAATGACTGCTAAACTATACATTTACCTGCTACTAATTCCTTGTTTATTTTTTGGACAAACTCAAGAAGTTGTTCCTCCCGACTATATTAAAACCATTATTTTCACAGGAGAAACTCCCGAAAGCCAACTCCCAATTATAAAACTTGGAGACAGAATTGCATTGGAATTTGACGCACTAAATGGAAATGAAGAAGATTTCTATTATAAAATTGAACATTTCAATTACGATTGGACTCCATCTAACCTAACAAAATCGGAATACATGTCTGGTTATGACAACCAAAGAATTCGGAATTACGAAAACTCTTTTAATTCTTATCAAATATATTCGCACTACAAATTAATTATTCCAAATGAACGTACACGTGGTTTAACAAAATCCGGAAACTACATGATTCATATTTATAATGACTACGATGAGCTTGTATTCTCAAGAAAATTCATGCTTTATGAAAACAACGCCAATGTTGGTGTTCATGTTAGGACTTCTAGGGATGTAAAATATTTAGCCGAAAAACAAACGGTAGATATCAACATAAGCTCGTCTAGTATTCAATTTAACAATCCTACCGAAACCGTAAAAGCATTAATTGTTCAAAACAATAATTTAAACACGGCCATTTCCAACGTAAAACCTCAATACACTATGGGAAATGAATTGATTTACAAATACAATTCAGAAACTAGTTTTTGGGGTGGTAACGAATATTTGTCTTTTGAAAATAAAGATATAAAAGGTGCCAACATAGCAATACAGTACATTGAGTTAGCCGATTTATACAACAATTTTTTATTTACAGATATTGTAAGGGCTAACCGACCATATACATACAACCCAGATATTAATGGAAATTTTGTAATTAATGCTTTAGACACAGAGAAACCTTGGATTGAAGCTGATTATGTCTGGATTCACTTTTCATTATTACCAGATGCCTCATTAACTAATAAGTCTATTTATGTTTACGGCAATTACAACAATTACGAATTAAACGAAACCAACAAAATGCATTGTAATAAAGATCGTGGTGTTTACGAAGCCCAATTACTTTTAAAACAAGGATTCTATAGTTATAAATATGTAGTTGTGGACGAAAATGGAAAATTGCAAGAAGGAGCAATAAGTGGTAATTTTAAAGAAACCGAAAACAATTATAAAGTTTTAGTCTATTACCGGGATTTAGGCTCTAGATACGATAGAATAATTGGAGTTGGTGAAGCAAACTCTGTTAATATTACTAATTAGAACAAGTTACACCCACTTATACATTAATTATTTGTAGCTTTAAGTTATATAATTCATAATTTAGCAATAACCAACAAATCTATAAGGCGATGAGAATAGCTCAAAAAACAACAAAAGGAATTAAAGTCTCTGTTGAGACCGTGTTTGAAGGGACTTTATATAAGAGTTACAAAATTCAGTATGCTTTTGGCTATTTAGTAACCATTGAAAACAAAAGTAAAGATTCTGTACAGTTACAGTCTAGACACTGGACCATCCTAGACGCCTTAAACAACACCGAAACCGTATTTGGTGAAGGAGTAATTGGTAAAAAGCCAATTTTAAAACCAGGAGAATCGCACACCTATACTTCTGGGTGCTTATTAACATCACCCTTTGGAGCGATGGGCGGCTACTATAGCATGATAAACCTTTCAACGCTTAGTATATTTAAAGTTCAAATTCCAACCTTTAAATTAAACGCTCCTTTTGCACTTAATTAACCACAATAAAGAATTTACACTTATTATAAAATAAACACTTAAAAACAGCTTTGCTATTAATCAAGCCTTAGTTTGATATTCTATAATTTCTGCTGAATGAAACCGCGCTTTTATTTTCGAGTTGGACTGAAGGTTTACAAATAACATTTCAATCTCCTTATTTTGTTTTACTATTTGAGTGATGCAGGTAGTTTTCACAAAACCGCGATCCATTATCACTCCAAATTCCTTGTTAGAACTTCCTGCTGTTTCATGAAACTCCAATACCGAACCGACATTTAGCTCATTAGCCTGTTGAAATTCCTGGAACCAAATTTTCCTTTCTAACTTCATCCTTTCAGTATACAATGAAGACGACGACCATATATTAGACTCTAACGGTAAATTTTTAAAGTGTTTTGCAAAACCATCCCAAACCAATTCAAAAAACTTCATATCGGAATTCCAATCTACCAAAACAACTGTAAAAGGTTCAATACCATTTAAATCATATTCATTCACTAGTTTTAAAACGTCTGTAGAGGTTAACAAATCTTTTACTACCACTCCTCTGCTCAACCGATATGCATCTTGCCTTGAATGTGCTGTAAAACCCCCATTTAACAAACATACAAGACGATTTTTATCGCTTACACCCACCCACGTACCTCCCGCCATTTTGTCTTTAGGATATAACAATTTTACACCATCCTCCAAATAAAAATTTGGTTCAAGCGTCACCCTATTAGGCGACTCATCTCGATTGGTAGTTAATATAAAATCTGATTTCCCCAAAGGAACAAGAGTTACTGTGCACATATACGTTTTAGTCTAAAAATCAATAAACAATTTACAAAAATAAACCTATAATTTAACTTGCCTTTAGGATTCTAAAGAATAATATATCGCCAAAAATATTGTAACTTTGCACTTAAATTTTTAAGAATTATAAAATAAATATAAACATGGGAAAAGGATTTTTTAATGTGCCAATTGCTGTTAACGAACCTGTTAAAAGCTATGCTCCAGGAACTCCAGAAAGAGAAGCTGTATCAAAAGCTTATAAAGAAATGTACAATAGTCAAGTTGATGTACCAATGTATATTAACGGGAAAGACGTTACTACTGGAAACACCAGAACCATGTCTCCACCTCACGACCACAAACATATAGTTGGAACCTACCATTTAGCTGAAAAATCTCATGTAGAAGAAGCAATTGCTACTGCTTTAGAAGCTAGAAAAACATGGTCACAAATGCCATGGGAACAACGTGCAGGAATCTTTTTAAAAGCTGCCGAATTAATTGCAGGACCATATAGAGCCAAAATTAATGCAGCAACCATGATAGCTCAATCAAAAACAATACATCAAGCCGAAATTGATTCTGCTTGCGAGTTGATAGACTTTTTACGTTTCAATGTTCAGTTTATGACGGACATTTATATGGAACAACCAGAAAGCACAAGCGACGCTTGGAACAGAGTAGAATACAGACCTCTAGAAGGCTTCACTTATGCTGTGACTCCATTTAACTTTACAGCTATTGCTGGAAACCTACCTTCTTGTATGGCTTTAATGGGGAACGTAGTAGTTTGGAAACCAAGCAACAACCAAATATACTCCGCTAAAGTAATCATGGATGTATTTAAAGAAGCAGGTGTACCAAATGGTGTAATAAACGTTGTTTTTGGAGACCCTGGCATGATAACAGACACTGTATTAGCAAGCCCTCATTTCTCAGGCTTACACTACACTGGATCAACTCCTGTATTCCAAAATTTATGGAAGCAAATTGGAAATAATATTGAAAAATATAAAACATACCCAAGAATTGTAGGAGAGACTGGTGGAAAAGATTTTATTGTAGCTCACAAATCTGCGGATGCTAAACAAGTAGCAACTGCTATTTCTAGAGGAGCTTTTGAATTCCAAGGTCAGAAATGTAGCGCTGCATCTAGAGGATATATACCAAGCAATCTTTGGGAAGATGTTAAAAAATATGTAATTGAAGATGTTAAATCATTTAAAATGGGATCTCCTGAAGACATGAGTAACTTTGTTACTGCTGTAATCAACGAAGGATCATTTGATAAATTAGCTTCATACATAGATAAAGCAAAAGCTGATGCTGATGCCGAAATTATTGTTGGTGGAGGCTACGATAAATCTAAAGGATACTTTATTGAACCTACAGTTATCGTAACAACAAATCCTAAATACACTACCATGTGTACTGAGTTATTTGGACCAGTTATGACCGTATATGTTTACGATGAAGACAAATTTACGGAAACATTAAAATTAGTTGACGAAACAAGCGAATACGCCTTAACCGGAGCTATCCTATCTACTTGTCGTCATGCTATTGTAGAAGCAACAAAAGCTTTAGAAAATAGTGCTGGAAACTTCTACATTAACGACAAACCAACTGGTGCTGTTGTAGGTCAACAACCATTTGGTGGAGCTAGAGCTTCTGGAACTAACGATAAAGCAGGATCTGCTCAAAACCTAATGCGTTGGATTTCACCACGTCTAATTAAAGAAACTTTTGTAACTCCAGTAGATTACAGATATCCTTTCTTAGGATAGAAAAATAAATTTTTTACACGTAAAAACCCTTAAAATTTAAAAATTTTAAGGGTTTTTTTTGTACATTTTATCTCACAAATGTTAAAGCAATTATAAATCTTCATATATTTAAAATATAAACCAACCAGCTTTGACATGAAAAAAATTTACTTATTACCATTTCTACTCTTATCGTTGAGTACTTTTTCACAAACAAAAAACGCGCTTCAGAAATTTGATACTTCCTCGATGCAAACTTCCGTATTAGCCCACAAATCCCCGGTAGTTGATATTTCAAACTACAATGAGAAACCCATAAATAATTACAACTTCTACCAAGCGTACAAAGCTATTGAGCACGGCGATTTACAAAAAAGACTTTCTCCTTTAGAAAGCTTAAAAAATCAAAGCACACAAAGTTACTTTACCAACATAATTCCTTTAGCTATTCTACATAGCGACTATGAGTTTATAAACGATGAATCCCTTCAAAACAATAGTGTAACAAGAGATTCTGAAGGCTATTTAATAAGAACAAACCAAGCTCCTATTTTTGAAAAAAAACATATAACTCTTACTTCTCCTCTACGTGTAAAGTATAAGGGCCTACAAACCACATTCAATTTACCTGAATCCAATATTTTTAACACAACTAACAACATCATTGAAAATATTGCTATCGATTTCAACGATGGATTAGGCTTTACAGACGTTGTGTTAAACCAAAACATTCCTATTTCTTATCAAGATGCCGGAAAAAAAGTATTGACTTTCCAATTAACCCTTGATAACGGAGAAATAATAACACGACAATCCACGATAAAAATAGAACTTTCTAACGCCGATATTTTTGAAACTACCAATAGAGTAATAACCACTTTTAATTCTAGTATAACTCCTGACCTATCACCTTATGGAGAAACTGTTTCTTACCCAGGAACTGGAGAGTATGAAATTTATTTAAGTTCCGACGGCATTTTAGACAAACCCATTTTTTTAGTTGATGGTTTCGATCCAGGCGATGGAAGGGACATTACAGGTATTTACGAGTTATTGGGCTTTACAGAAAATGGAAACACATCAAACCTGGGCGATTTGGTAAGAGAAGAAGGTTTTGACGTGGTTATTTTAAATTTTCCTATTTACACAAGAACACAAGATGAGGCTGTAATTGATGGTGGAGTTGATTTTATTGAACGCAATGCCATGTTATTGGTAGAACTAATAAGCCTAATCAATGCTGAAAAAGTAGGAAATGAAGAAAACGTAGTTATTGGCCCAAGCATGGGGGGACTAATTTCAAGATATGCCCTTAACTACATGGAAAACCAAAATATGAACCATGAAACTAGACTATGGATTTCGTTTGACTCTCCACATCATGGCGCAAATGTTCCTATAGGATTTCAACACCAATTTAATTTCTTAGCATTTGGATTAGATGACTTTTGGGTACTTGGAAATCAGAACGTAGAAGAATTACAACCAATAATTAACGGTATGCTAAAATCGTCAGCCGCCAGACAAATGATTACAGATCAATTTGAGCCCCATATTACTAACAGTGACGGTGTAACGTTCAATAACAATTTAGCCTTGCCTCGAGCGCATCCATTTAAAGCTGTATTTGATGCCAGAATAAATGGTCTTACAAGTACTGGTTTTCCTGAATTAACCCGAAATGCTTCCATAATAAACGGGAGCGGTATAAATAGTCGCTACCCAGACAACACATCCGCAGCTAACAATTTGCTTCCTGGGAGCAGAATCTTAAATGCGAACATCAATATTATGGCTGGTGCTGACCTAAAAATTCAAACCTATTTTACTCCAAGTGCAGGTACTCAAATCAAAACTAGTAAGGTTCATTTAGATTTTGCTTGGTGGTTTCCTTTAGCTAACGATAGAATTAACAATGCAGAATCTAGAGCCTTCCCTTATTCCCATGGAGTTGATGCTGCCTCGGGAGGTTTATTCGATATATTGAAACTAACTGAAGATTTAGCTACAGATGGATTAGTTGGAGAGTTTTTAGGATCTTTAAGTACAGATTATTTTAATTTTATACCAAGTGTAAGCGCTATGGCTTTAAAAATTACAAATAATGAAATAAACTGGTTCCATACACCAACTGATATTACAACATCAAATGCGACTACCAATCAAACTCCTTTTGACTCGTGGTATATGCCTACAGTAAATGAACCACACGTTACCTTGACTCCTGAAAACGTAGATTTCGCTTTATTTGAAATTTTACAAAGACCTCTATCAATAGAATCTAATACATTTCAAAATATCAGGTTAAAACAAAATCCAATTACGGATAATTTAACGTTATTAAGTACCAAGTCATACAACAACGCAAATATCTCTATAGTCGATATTACAGGAAAACTGGTATTCAATCAGAAAAATAACATAGAACAAAGCATATCTATTCCTCTAAACTTAGCATCAGGAGTCTACATTTTGAATGTAGAAACAGACACAGATGAAAATTTAAGAACCAAGTTTATTGTAAAATAGAGACACAATAAAGGACAAAAAAAAGCCTCTCAGTTAATGAGAGGTTTCTTTTTGTTATTTAATTTAGAAGCACATGAATTTAACCTTTATATTTCAAAGGTAAATGCACTACTTTTTTAGTTTCGAAAAAGTCTTCTTCAAAGAAATCCGGAATTTCGTAAATGGTTGCTTTAGGGTAGTCTTGAAGTTCTTCGCTTAAATCGCCTCCTTTTAAATAGAGAATTCCGTTTTTTAATTCATGATTTTGCTTCTTGCCAATCTTCCCCTTTACCCAATGTACAAATGTTGGCATAGCAGCTACAGCTCTACTTACAATAAAATCGTATGTACCCTTAGTTTCTTCTACACGCTTATTGGTAGTCTTTACATTTTCCAAACCTAAGCCTTCAACAACTTCATCAACAACTTTTAGCTTTTTTGCGATACTATCAACTAAATGAAAAGAACATTCAGGAAAAAGGATTGCCAAAGGGATTCCAGGAAACCCTCCCCCAGTTCCAACGTCTAAAATTTTGGTTCCAGGTTTAAATTTCATAACTTTGGCTATAGCCAACGAATGCAAAACATGTCTTAAATACAATTCGTCTATATCCTTACGGGAAACAACATTTATCTTCAAGTTCCAATCTTGGTATAATGCTTCTAGTTTGGTAAATTTATCAATCTGATCTTCAGTAAGGTTAGGGAAATACTTAAGAATTAACTGCATGGCTTTATAATTTTGCACAAAAGTAGATAATTTATTGTGCATTTTTGTGAAAAATTTATTAATGTGCACGTCATTATTAATTATCTTTGGCGTCATATTTGATACTTTACAATTATTAGATATTAAAATAAAACGCATGACAAAACAATCAGTATCCTTCTCAAGAACAGACTCTGCAAAGTTCTTTAGAACATTAAACAAACGAGTTAACGATTACTTCAAAGAAAACAACATTAAAAAAACAGGAAACTGGAAATTATATTTTAAAGCTTTAGTAATGTTCACCTTATTACTTGGCCCTTTAGTACTATTATTAACTGTTGATTTACCAACTTGGCTACAAATTATATCTGTAATTGTTATAGGTATTGGAGTGGCTGGAGTAGGAATGAACGTTATGCACGATGCTAACCACGGATCCTTTTCTAGCAAAAAATGGGTTAATAAATTAATGGGTAGCAGCATACATATTTTAGCTGGAAACGACTATAACTGGAAAGTACAACACAATGTATTACACCACACGTACACTAATATTCAAGGACACGACGAAGACATTGATGCGGGAAGAATTATTCGTTTTTCAAAACATGCTAAATGGCTAAAAATTCATCAATATCAAAAGTACTATGCTTTTTTATTATATGGATTATTAACTGTAAACTGGGCAATTACCACCGATTTTAAACAAACTTATGTTTATTTAAAAAGAAAATTATCTTATGGTGAATTCCCTAAACCAGCAACACAATGGACCAAATTAATTATTGGTAAAATAGTATATTATTCTATTTGGGTAGTATTACCCTTATCATTAGGTTATGCATGGTGGCAAGTTTTAATTGGCTTTTTAATTATGCATTATACGGCTGGAATTATATTAAGTGTAGTTTTCCAATTAGCACACGTTATGCCTAACACAGAAACACCGTTACCAGATGAAGATGGTAATATGAAAAACACTTGGGCCATCCATCAGCTATACACAACATCTAACTTCTCACCTAAAAGTTGGTTAGTAGAATTTTATACTGGAGGATTAAACAGACAAGTGGAACATCACTTATTTGCACATATTAGTCACATTCACTACAAAGATATAGCAAGAATTGTTAAAGAAACTGCTCATGAATTCAGCCTACCTTACAACGAATACAATTCTATTTGGAAAGCAATTTCAGAACACTATCAACAATTAAAAATGTTAGGTAGAAAACCTAATATGGCTTAATTCATTTTTCGCACTACATAACAATAATTTAAAATGAGCTTACTTTCAGATAGAGTTTTAAACATGTCAACATCTGCCACTTTAGCAATGGCAGCAAAAACTAGAGAACTTAAAGCACAAGGAAAAGACATCATTGGCTTAAGCCTCGGCGAACCAGATTTCAACACACCAGATTATATTAAAGAAGCAGCTATTCAAGCAATAAACGATAATTACAATAGCTATTCTCCTGTAGATGGTTATGTTGAGCTGAAAGAAGCGATTATAACCAAATTTAAGCGCGATAACAACTTAACATATACTTTACCTCAAATTGTAGTTTCTACAGGTGCCAAACAATCATTGGCAAACGTTGCATCAGTATTAATCAACAAGGGAGACGAAGTTATTATACCTTGTCCATATTGGGTAAGCTATGCAGACATTGTTGAGTTATTTGAAGGGGTTCCGGTAGAAGTAAAAACATCTATTGACAACGATTTTAAAATGACACCTGAACAATTGGAAGCTGCTATTACACCAAAAACCAAAATGATTTGGTACAGCTCTCCATGCAACCCAAGCGGCTCTTTATATAGTACTGAAGAATTACGCGCTTTAGCCGATGTCCTTCAAAAGTACCCAAATATAATCGTGGTTTCAGATGAGATATACGAGCATATCAACTTTACAGAAAACGGACATGCAAGTATGGCTCAATTTGAAGACATGTATGACAGAACAGTTACAGTTAATGGCGTTTCAAAAGCCTTTGCTATGACAGGTTGGAGAATTGGATATATTGGAGCTCCAGAAGTAATTGCACGTGCTTGTAATAAAATGCAAGGACAAATTACTAGTGGTGCAAACTGTATTGCACAGCGTGCAACTATAACCGCTTTAAACGAATCGCCTAAACGTGTTCAATTCATGATTGACGAGTTTAAAGTTAGAAGAGATTTGGTATTGAATTTACTATCAGAAATTGAAGGATTTAAAACAAACACACCAGAAGGTGCTTTCTATGTATTTCCTAATATTTCTTATTTCTTCGGAAAAACATTAAAAGGAAAAACCATCAATAACGCAACAGACTTTTCTTTATTTCTTTTAGAAGAAGCTCTAGTGGCTACGGTTACAGGTGAAGCTTTTGGAAATCCTGATTGCATCCGTTTAAGCTATGCTGCAAGTCAAGAACAAATTATTGAAGCTATTAAACGTATTAAAGAAGCCGTAAGTTAAAATACTTCTTCAAATTAAAATACATTAAAACACCTTCCAGAATCTATATTTCCGGAAGGTGTTTTTATTTAAATTAATCATCTTATTTAGTAAAAAAATAATTTAAAAAAAGCTAGCGATTTCGCCAGAAAAAAGGCGTTAATAGAATAAGGACAGTAAATAACTCCAATCGTCCTATCAACATTAAAAATGATGCCCACCATTTTCCTAAATCTGGTAAGGCAGCAAAATTATTTACAGGTCCAAAATTACCAATAGCAGGACCCACATTTCCCAAACTAGATGCCGACAAACCTATTGAAGACATAAAGTCGATACCCATAATTGAAAACCCTAAGGCTCCTACTATAAAAGACAACATATATAGAATAAAAAACGCTTGAATATTATATATTATACTTTCGGTTACGGCCTTGCCATTATAGCGCACCGGTAAAACAGCATTTGGATGTAAAGCTCTTTTAAACTCAATAAACCCGTTTTTAATAAGTAATAAATGTCTTACTATCTTAATACCTCCCGAAGTGCTTCCCGCCGAGCCTCCTAAAAACAGTAAGCCAAAAAAGAATAATAATAAAAAGGGGGTCCACATGGTGTAATCCGCAGAAATAAAACCAGTAGTAGTAATTACAGATATAACCTGAAACAAGGAATGCCTAAATGCACTTTCGGCTTTACCCCACACCATCGGGTGATCAATAGATGATGTGGAAGGGTCTACTTTAAAATATATAATCAATGCTGCAATGATGGTAAATGCTGCAATAAACTTAAAGTATAATTTAAATTCTTCATCCTTAAAAACCTTTTGAACCTTACCTTTAAAAGCAAAATAACTCAATACAAAATTGGATCCCGCCAAAAACATAAAAGCAATAATAATATACTGAATAATTGGTTGTCCATTCCAATGAGCTATACTGGCATTTTTTGTAGAAAATCCTCCAGTAGACAAAGTACACAACGAATGATTTATAGCATCAAAAAAGGACATCCCCGCTACTTTTAATAAGATAGTTTCAGCGGCTGTATATCCAAAATAAATCAACCATAAACGCTTAGCCGTATCTGTAATTCTAGGATGTAGCTTATCGGCACTCGGTCCTGGAGCTTCAGCTGCAAAAAGCTGCATTCCCCCTATGCCAAGTAACGGCAATATGGCAACGGCTAAAACTATAATTCCCATCCCACCAATCCAATGTGTTAAACTACGCCAAAACAACACGCCTTTAGGCATGGCTTCAATGTCGTTTAAAATGGTTGCACCTGTGGTCGTATAACCAGACATGGTTTCAAAAAAAGCACTTGTAAAACTTGTAATACTTCCTGTTAACATATATGGAATCGTGCCAGATAAAGCCATAATAATCCATCCAAAAGCCACTACTATATAGCCTTCTCGTTTATTCATTTCCTTAGAATGATCCTTTGTAAACAACATAACTAATAGTCCAACTACTATCGTTACTACGCCAGATAACAACAAACCTAGTGTAACCCCATCTACATAAATAAAACTAACTAAAGCAGACAACAACATAAAAGCTCCATTAAATAATAAAAGGAGGCCTAAAAAATGGAAAATAATTTTATAGTTAAGTTTCACGGACAGTATGTTATAGGAATAGTTTTTCAACTTGTTTAATTGATCTTGGTAAACAGCAAACTACTACCTTATCATTTACTCCAATTCTAAAATCGCCTAAAGCAGTATACCCATGGCCATTCCTTATTACTCCACCTATAATGGCTGATCTTGGAAAGCTAACATCTTTTATTAATCGATTGCAAATTTTAGAAGTTGGATTAACATTAAACTCTAATAATTCAGCATTCATATTGTTTAGCTTAGTCATAGCTATTACCTCACCTTTTCTAATATACCTAAAAATAGTGTTTGCTGCTAGCAGCTTTTTGTTAATTAAAGTATCAATTCCTATTGAATGTGAAAGTTCAAAATAATCCATGTTTTCAACTAACGCAATAGTTTTTCGAACACCTTTGGATTTTGCCACCAAACAAGACATAATATTAGTTTCAGAATTCCCTGTAACAGCAATAAACGCATCCATATCCGTCAAACCCTCCTCATCTAAAAGATCCACATTTCTACCGTCTCCATTAATAACCAAAACATTGGCCAACTCATCGGCTAAATCAAAAGATCGCTCTTTGTCTTTCTCTATTAGTTTCACATTGAGGTATTGCTTACATAAATCTCTTGCCGTTTTATATCCAATTTTACTTCCACCAAGAATCATAATGTTCCTGATTTCTGTATTGATTTTTCCGGTAAGTTCACAAAGTTCCTGCCCTCCACCTTTGGAAGTTATAAAAACTACATTATCACCTTCTTTAAACTGAGTATCTCCTCGAGGTATTATAGTATATTGAGTACCAAAACGCTGAATAGCAATAGGAACAAATCTAATTTCTGGATAAATTTTAGCCGCTTCTTTAACCGATTTACCTACAAAAAGCGCTGTTCTAGATAAACTTAAAGACACCATAGTTAAAGCACCATCATCAAACTCGTAACTATCATTAAAAGCAGATTGATTAAGCAATAATTCTATTTCTGAAGCTGCTAAAGATTCTGGAGAAATTAGTTCGTCTATACCCAATTTATCAAACCCAATTTCATCTTTATGAGAAATAAACTCCGTATTGGAAATTCTAGCAATAGTCCTATTCGCGCCTAATTGCTTAGCTAAAACACAAATGGTAATATTGGTGGTTTCAGAAGATGTTACAGCAATCAATAAATCGCTTTCGGCAATTCTCGCCTCTTTTAAAATTGCTATAGAGGTTGAATCGCCTTTAATTACTTTAATATCTAGATGATTATCAGCATAGGTTAGACTCTCTTTATTGGTGTCTATTAAGGTTATTTCTTGGGACTCGTAAGACAATAATTTTGCTAAATGAAATCCTACTTCACCAGCTCCAGCAATAATTATTTTCATGTATGATTTTATAAAAAAGTAGAACAAATATACTGTAAAATAGGTTTAAGAAAAGAAATTTTTGAATTTAATTATTTGATTTGAAGCCTCTAAATCAAATAAAACAGGAATCAAACTCCCCTAAACGACATATTCTAAAATTACGTTAAATAGTGCCCATCAGGATGGAAATTGAGCCTAATCATGTATTTTAAATTAAAATAAATATGTAGGTTTGTGCAAAATATTTTCACATTGACAAAAGTTAAACCATATAAAGACAGTGATCTAGGAAAAAAGGAACAAGTAACTAAAATGTTCGATGCCATTTCCAAGGAATACGACGGATTAAACAGAGTAATATCTTTTGGAATAGATATTAAATGGCGTAAAAAAGTGGTTGCTTTGGTAGCCAAAACTCAACCAAACACCATTTTAGATATTGCCACAGGAACTGGAGATCTAGCCATAAATTTAGCCGAAACTAAAGCAGAAAAGATAATTGGCTTAGATATAAGCCAAGGCATGTTAGAGGTTGGAAAACAAAAAGTGCTTAAAAAAAACCTACAAGATAGAATTGAAATGATTGTAGGAGATTCTGAGAACTTACCATTTGAAGACAATCGTTTCGATGCCATAACAGTAGGCTTTGGAATACGAAATTTTGAAACTTTAGAAAAGGGGCTTGCAGAAATACATCGTGTGTTAAAACCTGGTGGGGTTTTTGTGATTTTAGAAACCTCCGTACCAACCAAAACCCCTTTTAAACAAGGATATAATCTATACTCTAAAAATATTTTACCAATTATTGGAAAATTGTTTTCTAAAGACCGAAGCGCTTACAGATATTTAAGTGATTCTGCATCAGTTTTTCCTTATGGTGAAAAGTTAAACAATATTTTACGAAAAATCGGGTTTATAAATGTGGAAAGCAAACCACAAACTTTTGGGGTTGCAACAATTTATACATCATCAAAACAATAATATATAATCTGTATAATGGGTTTTCATCCTAAGCAGGAATTTATAATATTAAATCATTATATAATTAGCTACAGGTAGAAGAACACTTTTGGTCCTTTATTTTTAGTAAACCACAAAATTAAAATCAGATGAAAAACATCCTTTTTATATTTTCATTTCTATTTCTGTTTCAATCGGCTCAAGCACAATTGTTTACTAGAGAAAAAGTATTAAACGATGAAAATGTGGATAAAAACTTTTTAAGCTATGGTTATTTTATTGGCTTTAATAGTTATGACTTTAATTTTGATTACAAAATGGACAAGCCAGATATCCAAACAAAAAAATCAACTGGATTTAACGTAGGTTTAATTGGAAACATGCGTATTAATGATTTTCTTGACCTAAGATTAGAGCCAGGACTTTTTATTACCACCAGAATTTTGGAGTATCCTGAAAGCTATTTTAACGGAATGACCTTTACCTCTTCCGACTTAGAACGAGAAGTAAAATCTACTTATATCCATGTTCCTTTATTGCTAAAGTTTTCCACAAAGCGAATAAATAATTTCAAACCCTTTATTGTTGGAGGCTTATCCACTGCTTTAAACCTATCTAGCAACCAAGACAACCCAGATGACAATAGTGCAGGTAAATTCAGAACCAAGAAAAACATGTATTTCTATGAATTAGGTTTCGGAATTGATTTTTATCTGTATTATTTTAAATTCACTCCATCCATCCGTGGAGTTTTTGCTATTAACGATGAATTAGTTAGAGATGCCGACCCAAATAGTCCGTGGACTGGCAACGTAGAATCAATGAAAACACGTGGAGTATTCATCAACTTCACCTTTCAATAATTTTCAATATCTGCAAATATTTTTGCTAAAAGGAATCAAGCAATAGCTACCCTCTTCTAAATTCGCTCAATAAAATAGCTGTAGCGGTAGCTACATTTAAACTTTCAGTAGCTTGCAATTCTCCAAATCTTGGAATAGATATTTTTGTAGTAATTAGCTTTTCTATCTCTTCAGAAACACCTTTGGCTTCGTTTCCTAAAACCAAAACACCCTTGCTTGGCAAATCTTTTTTGTAAATATTTTCACCTTCCATAAAAGCACCAAATACTTCCAAATCGGACTGACCCAAAAACTCAGCCAAATCTAAATAAGAAATATTCACTCTTGTTATAGACCCCATAGTAGCTTGAACAACTTTAGGATTAAAACAATCCACTGTTTCCAAATTACAAATCAAATCGGTAACCCCAAACCAATCACATAACCTAATAATAGTTCCCAAATTTCCAGGATCACGAACATTATCTAAGGCAACAATTAACTTTTTAGTATCTATCGACTTAACTTCAGGAATATAAAAAACCGCCAAAGCTGTATTTGGGGTACTTAAAAAACTAATTTTCTTTAATTCGTTTTCAGAAATAAGCGTTTCAAGCTTTGTATCAATTTTGAAAGATTCTACAGTATATAACTGTTTTAATTTAAAATGAGAAGCTATTAATTCCTTGATCGTTTTTACACCTTCAGCCACAAACACCCCTTCTTGAATTCGGTATTTTTTCTGTTTTAAACTGGTAATGGATTTTATTTGGTTCTTAGATAACATTCAAACTTATTTAAATATATTTTTCAATGGAAATAATGTATTTTTGAGTTTAATTAAAGTAATCGGTTTATTACTCAAAAAAACAGCGACTCGTTTATTATTTGTTAATTTTATTTGTATTTGAAACTGCAATTCTCAAAAATAGTATTATTTATTGTAATTACAGGATTTTTGTATTCTTGTAATTCGGTAAAAAGAGTTCCTGAAGACAAGCACTTGCTTGTAGAAAACAACATTTTTATAAATGATAAAAAAAATAATACCGAGCGTATCAATAATTTATTGTTCCAGCCGCGCAATAAAAAAATAGCTGGAATTCCACTAAAACTTTACTTATACAATTCTGCTAGACCAAATATAGATTCTATTATAAATGCGAATATCGACTCCAACCCTAAAAAGAGAAAAAGATTGGAGCGTTTTCTCTCAAAAAAGCAACTAGATAAATATGTTGAAAATAGAATTGGATTTAATAATTGGTTAAAAAAAACTGGAGAAGCTCCCGTTATTGTCAATCCAGATAAAATATCAAGATCTGAAAAGCAGTTAGAAGCTTACTATTTTAATAACGGATGGTTTAATGTAGACGCCTCTTCGGAAATAGATACCTTAGACAATAAAAAAGCCTTAGTTAATTACCGAGTAAAAACAGGTCAACCTTATATTATAGACTCGTTATTTACTAAAATTAGCACCCCTGTGGTAGATTCACTTTATCAAACAACCAAAGCTGAATCGTATATAAAAAAGAATACACAATATCAAACAGCCATTTTTAGTAACGAAAAAGAACGAATTACCAGAAACTTAAGAAACTCGGGAGTCTACCATTTTAGTCAGGATTATGTATACTTTGAAATGGATACAATTGACACCAATAATAAGGTAAATGTAGAACTTCAAATTTTAAATAGATCGGTACGAACTCAAGACTCTTCATACAAAGAGCCATTCAACATTTACAAAATAAAAGAAGTTAATGTTTTTACAGATTACACTTATGAAAACAAGGACTTAACTTTTAAGGATTCAACTTTATTTAAAAATTTTAATTTGTTTAGTTATGGAAAAATGCGATTCAAAGCTAAAGCCATAACAGATGCTGTTTTCATCACTCCTGGCGAGGTTTTTAGAGATAAAGACAGAACAAACACATACCGACATATAAATAATTTACAGACCTTTAAGCATCCAAGTATTGAGTATATAGAAAACGCAGACACCACATTAACTGCCAATATTTTATTAACACCTTATAAAAAGTTTGGATTGAATTTTAGTGCTGAAGTATCCCAAAGTAACATTCAATCTATTGGGCTTTCATTCAACCCAAGTCTTTTAATGCGAAATGTATTTAGAGGAGCAGAAACTTTAGAGCTTTCAGCATTTGGTTCTATTGGAGCCTCCAAGGATGGTGGTGATGAAAGTGATCCGTTTTTTGATATCAACGAAATTGGAGTCGATTTAAAACTAACCATCCCAAGACTGTTTTTCCCTTTTAACACGGAACGAATCATCCCAAAAACCATGTTCCCAAGCACGAGGATTTCACTAGCAACCTCAAGCCAAACTAATGTAGGGCTAGACAAACAAACAGTTTCCGGAGTGTTTAATTACAAATGGTTTGCTTCTAACTTAATTACAAACAGATTGGACTTGTTCAATGTTCAATATGTTAGAAACTTAAATCCAGACAATTACTTCGGAATTTACCAAAACTCATACAGCGAATTAAACGACATTTCTCAAGAAATTGGATATAACAATGGGGAAGACCTAGCGTATCCACAACAAACTAATACGTTTATCAACGATGTCCTTTCTGGTAACACAACTCTACAACCAGGAGATCCAAGATACAACGATGTACATTCCATTAACGAAAGAAAAACAAGACTATCTGAAAACAACCTTATTTTTGCAACCAACTTTAATTTTACTAGAGATAATAGGGAAAACTTATACGATGAAACCTTTTCTATTTTTAGAGTTAAACTAGAATTAGCAGGGAATTTATTTTCAGCCATTTCAAATATTGCTGGTTTCACCAAAAACGATTCAGGTCAATACGAACTTTTTAATGTAGCCTATTCACAATACGTAAAAACAGAGCTTGACTATATAAAACATTGGGATTTAGGCAAGAAAAATGTTTTAGCTATCAGAACTTTTGCCGGTATAGCAATTCCTTACGGAAACTCGACCAACATTCCTTTTTCTAAAAGTTTCTTTGCTGGAGGTACTAACGATAATCGTGCTTGGACAGCCTACAGTCTTGGACCAGGTAGCTTAGACAGCAACGACGAGTTTAACGAAGCTAACTTAAAACTTGCTTTCAATATAGAACACCGTTTTAATATTTTTGGAAAATTTAATGGTGCATTCTTTATAGATACGGGTAACATTTGGAATGTTTTAGATGACATTACAGATCCGGATGCAGCATTCACCAATTTCTCTTCGTTAAAAAACATAGCTGTGGGCTCTGGTTTTGGACTTAGATACGATTTTGGCTTTGCAGTTTTCCGTTTTGACATTGGGTTTAAAACCTACGATCCTTCCTATCCAGAAAAGAATAGATGGTTCAATGAATACAACTTTTCTAAGGCTGTTTATAACATAGGTATCAATTACCCATTCTAAGCTATTAAATTTTCTTATTTTTGTATTTCTAACATTTTAATTTAACAATCATGGCTCATAACATTAAACCTGGAGTTGCAACAGGACAAGAGGTTCAGAATATTTTTAAACTGGCTAAAGAAAAAGGCTTCGCCCTGCCAGCTGTAAACGTAGTTGGATCAAACAGCATCAACGGAGTTTTAGAAACTGCCAGAGATTTAAATGCACCAGTGATTATTCAATTCTCCAATGGTGGAGGCGTTTTCAATGCCGGAAAAGGTTTAAGTAACGAAAATCAACAAGCTGCCATTGTAGGAAGTATTGCCGGAGCAAAACACGTTCACTTATTAGCAGAAGCCTATGGAGTTCCAGTTATTTTACATACAGACCACTGCGCAAAAAAACTTCTACCTTGGATAGACGGATTATTAGATGCAAGCGAACAACACTTTAAAGAAACCGGTAAACCTTTATATAGTTCTCACATGATTGATTTAAGTGAAGAACCTATTGAAGAAAACATAGAAATATGTAAAAAATACCTTTCTAGAATGAGTAAAATGGGTATGACCTTAGAAATAGAATTAGGTATAACAGGTGGTGAAGAAGATGGAGTTGACAATACAGATGTTGACGACTCGAAACTTTACACACAACCAGCAGAGGTAGCTTATGCTTATGAAGAATTAAGCAAAATAAGCAACCAATTTACCATTGCAGCAGCATTTGGAAATGTGCATGGTGTTTACAAACCTGGAAACGTAAAACTAACACCAAAAATTCTAAAAAACTCACAAGAATTTGTATCTAAGAAATTTGGAGTCGGACATAATCACATCGATTTCGTATTTCATGGTGGCTCTGGATCATCGGTAGAAGAAATTCGTGAAGCAATTAGCTACGGGGTTATCAAAATGAATATCGATACAGACATGCAATATGCATTTACGTCTGGTGTTCGTGATTATATGAAAGAAAAAGAAGCGTATTTACAATCTCAAATAGGAAATCCTGATGGCGACGATGTTCCAAACAAGAAATATTACGACCCAAGAGTTTGGTTACGAAAAGGGGAAGACTCCTTTGTAAAACGATTAAAAAAGGCTTTTGAAGATTTGAACAACGTAAATACTTTATAAAATATATAAAAGTGAAAAGGCTCAATTCAAATTAATCGTTTAATTTTGCCGCTCTAAACTAATAATAGTGTTTATGATTTTTAAGATTTATAAATCGAAAATCATAAACCTAAAATCGTGAATCATTATGTCTTGGTTTAAAAGAAAAGAAAAAGGTATTCATACTACCACCGAACAAAAAAAGGATACTCCTAAAGGATTGTGGTATAAATCGCCTACTGGTAAGATAGTAGACACTAAAGAATTGGAACAGAATTTTTACGTAAGTCCAGAAGATGGATATCATGTAAGAATTGGAAGCAAAGAGTATTTCGAAATTTTATTCGACGATAATAAGTTTAAGGAATTAGATACAAAATTAGAATCTAAAGACCCATTAAAATTCGAGGATACTAAAAAATATCCAGAACGTTTAAAAGCAGCTCAGGAAAAAACCAAATTAAAAGATGCGGTTCGCACAGCAGTTGGTAAATCAAAAGGTAAAGATTTAGTCGTAGCTTGTATGGATTTTTCATTTATTGGTGGTTCTATGGGATCTGTAGTAGGTGAGAAAATTGCACGTGCTGCCGATTACTCATTAAAAAAGAAAATCCCTTTCATGATTATCTCTAAATCCGGAGGAGCTAGAATGATGGAAGCAGCTTTATCCTTAATGCAATTAGCTAAAACATCGGTTAAATTAGCGCAATTAGCAGATGCTGGAATTCCATACATATCATTATGTACCGATCCTACAACTGGAGGAACAACAGCTTCTTTTGCTATGTTAGGCGATATTAATATTGCTGAACCAGGAGCTCTAATCGGATTTGCAGGACCTCGTGTGGTAAAAGATACCACAGGACAAGACTTACCTGACGGATTTCAAACATCTGAGTTTTTATTAGAACATGGGTTTTTGGATTTCATCACCCACAGAAAGAATCTAAAAAACAAAGTGAATCTTTATATCGATTTAATTACAAATCAACCTTTAAGAGAGTAGTTGTTTTTTAAGAAATAAATATAAAAAGCGATCTTTTAATTATTTAAAGGTCGCTTTTTATTTTGAAATACTAACTGATTAATTGAGGGTAAAACCTCGTATTTTCATCCTCATTCACACTTAAAAACAACCTACATAACAGACTGAAAACCTACAATTTACACTCAAAACTCAAATATTCTATTTACAAAAGATTACAATTAATGAAAAAGTAGTATATTTGCAGCTTGAAAGATACGCTTTCATATACATAACAATCATTTACAATAATATTAGAATGTATTTAACTAAAGAAGTAAAAGAAGAGATTTTCGCAAAACACGGTAAAGGAAAAAACGATACTGGTACGGCAGAAGGTCAAATTGCGTTATTCACGCACAGAATTAACCACTTAAGTGGACACTTAAAAAACAATCGTAAAGATTTTAACACAGAGCGTTCGTTAGTAAAGTTAGTAGGTAAGCGTCGTGCTTTACTTGACTACTTAATAAAGAAAGATGTATTAAGATACCGTGCTATTGTTAAAGAATTAGGATTAAGAAAATAATCACAATCTAAGAGGCTTCGCGCCTCTTTTTTTGTTTTAAACTAACTCATTCGCAAGAGTATAAAATTCGAAAAATAAGAAGCTATTCATAGTTTTTCATTGGTCACAACTACTACTACAACACAACTACCAATGTTTAATTAGAATTAAATAAATTATGATTCCAAAAGTTTTTAAAGAGGTTATAGACCTTGGCGATGGTAGAGAAATTACCATCGAAACCGGAAAATTAGCCAAACAGGCTCATGGTTCGGTTGTAGTACAATCTGGAAAATGTATGTTGTTATGTACAGTTGTTTCCAACTACAAACAAAGTGATGTTGATTTTTTACCATTAACGGTAGATTATCGCGAAAAATTTGCTGCATCTGGACGTTATCCAGGTGGTTTCTTCAAAAGAGAAGCAAGACCAAGTGATGGTGAGGTTTTAACCATGCGTTTAGTGGATCGTGTTTTACGTCCATTATTCCCAAAAGATTACCACGCTGAAACTCAAGTAATGATTCAGTTAATGTCTCATGACGACGATGTGATGCCAGACGCAATGGCTGGTTTAGCTGCCTCAGCTGCTATTCAGTTATCCGATTTCCCGTTTGAATGTCCTATCTCTGAAGCTAGAGTTGGTCGTGTTAACGGCGAATTTATTATCAATCCAACACGTGCACAATTATTAGAATCTGACATCGATATGATGATTGGAGCTTCCGCCGATTCTGTAATGATGGTTGAAGGTGAAATGGATGAAATTTCTGAAGAAGAAATGGCAGAAGCCATTAAGTTTGCTCACGAAGCTATTAAAGTACAATGTGCTGCTCAAGTTAGACTTGCGGAAGCTTTTGGAAAGAAAACAGTGCGTGAATATGAACCAGAAAGAGAAGATGAAGATTTAGCTAAGAAAATCCACGATATGGCATACGACAAAGTGTATGCAATAGCAAAAGCTGGATCGGCTAAACATGAAAGAAGCGCTGCATTTGAAGCAATTAAAGAAGAAGTAAAAGCCACTTTCAGCGAAGAAGAAATAGCAGAATATGGTGAAATGATATCTAAATATTACAACCAAGCTGAAAAAGAGGCTATTCGCGATTTAACCTTAAACGAAGGCCTACGTTTAGATGGAAGAAAAACTGACGAAATCAGACCAATCTGGTGTGAAATCGACTATTTACCATCTACACACGGCTCGGCGATTTTTACACGTGGAGAAACTCAAGCATTAGCAACAGTTACTTTAGGTACATCAAGAGAAGCAAACCAAATAGATATGCCATCTTACGAAGGTGAAGAGCGTTTCTATTTACATTATAACTTCCCACCATTCTCAACAGGTGAGGCAAGACCAATCCGTGGTACATCTCGTCGTGAGATAGGACACGGTAACCTAGCACAACGTGCATTAAAAGGAATGGTTCCAGACGATAGCCCTTACACAATAAGAGTTGTTTCTGAAATTTTAGAATCTAACGGTTCTTCTTCAATGGCAACTGTTTGCGCTGGTACTATGGCGTTGATGGATGCTGGTGTTCAGTTAATAAAACCTGTTTCTGGAATTGCAATGGGATTAATTTCTGATACTAAATCTGGTAAATATGCCGTACTTTCTGATATTTTAGGTGATGAAGATCACTTAGGAGACATGGACTTTAAAGTAACTGGTACTGCAGATGGTATCACAGCTTGTCAAATGGACATTAAAGTAAAAGGATTGTCATACGAAATTCTTGTTAATGCCTTAAAACAAGCCCGTAATGGTCGTTTACATATTTTAGATAAAATCACTGAAACAATTGCTACACCTAATGCTGACGTGAAACCACACTCACCAAAAATGATTACCAGAAGAATTCCTAATGAATTTATTGGTGCGCTTATTGGACCTGGTGGAAAAGTAATTCAAGAATTGCAAAAAGCAACAAAAACAACTATTGTAATTAATGAAGATCCTATTACAGAAGAAGGTATTGTTGAAATTTTAGGAGTTGGACAAGAAGGCATTAATGCTGTATTAGCAAAAATAGACTCTTTACTATTCAAACCACAAGTAGGTAGCGTTTACGAAGTAAAAGTTATTAAAATGCTAGATTTTGGTGCCGTAGTAGAATATACAGATGCACCAGGAAACGAAGTGTTATTACACGTTAGTGAATTAGCATGGGAACGCACAGAAAATGTATCTGACGTAGTTAATATGGGAGATGTTTTTGATGTGAAGTATTTTGGAGTTGATCCAAAAACTAGAAAAGAAAAAGTATCTAGAAAAGCCATCTTGCCTAAACCTGAAGGTTTTGTAGAAAGACCTCCAAGAGATAACAACAGTAGAGACAACAATAGAGGATCTCGTGATAACAATCGTGGACGTGATAACAACAGACGCGACGATAGAAAACCAAGAGAAG
>Ga0209075_1000559_pt1 | contig 36486 bp, 28 predicted proteins | sample Stecom2011_FD_187523 | JGI IMG/M metagenome (GOLD analysis project Ga0209075, IMG submission 187523) | Agricultural soil microbial communities from Utah to study Nitrogen management - Steer compost 2011 (SPAdes) (version 2) | ecosystem: Environmental > Terrestrial > Soil > Agricultural land...
TAAAAAATTTCTCTCAGTATCTGAGTCCAATGCAGATGTTGCTTCATCCAAAAGTAATATTTTGCCTGGACGTAAAAGAGATCGTGCAATAGCTATTCGCTGAGCCTGACCTTCAGACAGTCCTGTCCCGTTTTCTCCCAACTTGGTATCTAATCCTTCAGCTAAACCATAAACAAATTCAGCTGAAGCTATTTGTAGTACTCTCATGAGTTCATTATCATCTGCATTAGAATTACCCAATAAGAGATTTTCGCGTATTGTGCCACTAAAAAGTGAATTTCCCTGTGGAACATAAACAAAGTTTGAACGAGTTCTTTCCGAAACTTCTGCAGAAAGTGTTTCATCTTCTATAGTAATTGTTCCTGATTCTGGTTTAATAAGTGCAAGTAGAAGTCGTAATAAAGTAGTTTTGCCTACACCTGTTTCTCCCATAACAGCAACCATAGTGCCTGGTTTAACTTCCATCGAGAAATCAGAAAAAAGAGGTTTTGATTCATTTGAATAAGCAAAGCTTATGTTATTTAGTTTTAATGTTACACTTCCCTCCAGGAGAATTTTATCTTCGTTGCTCTCCATTTCAAAAGCTGTTAAAAATACCAACCTCTCAATGGCAGTTTTGGCAGAAACAATTGATGGTAGCAGTCTAATCAGATCGAAAAGTGGGCGCTGTATTCTATTTACTAATTGCAGATATGCTGTTACAGTACCAAACGTAATAGTTTTAGCTGCAAGCCCATATGCACTCCAAATAAAAGCGGTTATATATCCTCCATTAAATGTTGCACCCATTATAAGATTTGCAAAAACAGATACTTTTGTACGCTTTTCAACACTGTCATGTAAGTCGGTTTGGAGTTTTTCTAGTCGGATAAGCTCACTCTCTTGCCTTTCAAATGTACGAATTACTATCTGGTTCATTAAGCTTTCTTCAACCATGGAGGTTATCAAACTTTCGTTCTCTTTAACTTCCACTGTATATTTTCGCATTTTTGAATAGTACATTCTTGCAAATAGAGCAAGTAATGGAATACCTATTCCAAGAATTAATGCCAGTGTTGGATCCAATATAAATAGTATAACTAATGCGCCTGCAAACTGTGATACGGCTGCAATTGAGAGAGGAAAAGCGGTTACCAACATATTAACCACATCGTCAGTATCTTTTATAATTCTAGTAAGCATATCGCCACTGTGTACCGACGATAATTCTTGCCATCGCGAATATAACAACCCTGTGAATACATTATATCTAATAGAGTTTCCCAATTTAACTTCGGTCATTCTGCGCATTTTTATATCCCAAAGCCTGAGTAGTATTTGTAGAACTACAATCAGAATCAATAAAACAGAATAGTACAAAAGATTACCTTCTCTGTCTTCGGTTGCAATATCGATAATTGTTTTAGAAAACCAAACGAAAGCAAGCGAAAAAAATGCTTCAGCTAATCCAATAAGGGTAATAATTCCTATTCCATTTTTAAACCCTTTAGTGATGAAATGTATGAAATGCAGGTCAGATTTCAAGTAAATTCTCTTTTTGAAGTTTCTCTATCAATTTTCTTACATCTGCTTCGGCTAGTTCTCTTGCTATATTATATTTATTAATAAGCAATTCAACCCATTCAGCATCGGTGAACGTATTATGTCCTACATTCTCAATTAGGTAGGCCGCCGAGGTGTTTAGACTTATAACACGTGTGTAGTTTAAACCTGAACCACTTTCCGAAACCATCATATACTCATTTCCTATCTTACGGACAACTAAATTTTCTTTCAATTTCATACTATCTATTTATAGTTCTGTTATGCTGGATAAATACATAAAGTTTAAACAAACTTATACTAGCAAAGTTTCAGTTAAAGCAACGGCTTCTCTGTCTGGTCGGTTATCAAGCCTGTATACCGGAATTTTTTCTAAAATATCATTTATCATAGATATTATCATAGACCTGTTTTTGCTGTCTGAACGCATTACTGCAGTTGACTGTAGCAGTGATGAAAAAGAAGTTAAGCCATTTAGCTTTGTTAATCTGTTTTCAGTGCTCTGATGTAAATGTACAAAAGCAGATACCTCTGCAGATATATTTCGATAGCAAGGAGTGCTTCCGCTCCAAGGTGCTCCAAATACCTTTATTGTACCGTCGTTCATCAAACGTATTAAAGGCTCATCATCATTCAATAGAGAGCACCCAGGTATGAACTCTTGCCAAAGTTTACTATGTGTACTTTTTCCGGTACCGCTTTTTCCAAGAAAAATAAGAGCTTTACCATTTTTCTCTATTACCGACGCGTGTATTTTTAATGTTTTATGGTATGCTGAAAATATACCAAATACAGTTCTTAGGAAATAATTTAGAATATTGTCTTCTCTTTTGTTGATTAGGGTAAGATCTGAATAAACAATACTACTATCTGTAGTTAATTGAAAGTGCTGCTCCATAACTTTTTCTTTCATAGAAACAGTCATGATACCACCTTCAATAAATACTTTAAAAGAAATACCGTCAATATTAATAAAATCTACCGGATCTGTTTGCGGTAAAACTATATGCCTATTTCCTATAAAACTGAATAAAATATTATTGTTTTCTACCTCATTATCAACAAAAAAAGGATTAAACGAGGGAATTAAACTTCTTGTTACTGCCGAGTTAGGGGTCTCAATCACAAAGTTGTGTCCTGCAATATTATAATTTAAAAACTCCATTCAACAAAAATAATGTATTTATCGAGAATTATGATAAATATAGAACGAGAAATATAGAACGAGAAATTATATTATAGGAATTGTAAGGTGTTCTGAGAAAATTGGAAAATAACAGCGAAGATTTAAGTTTCACCTATAGCATATAGATATTATAGATAGTGGTTTATGTTTAACATACTCAATACACTTAGTTAGAATAATTTTCACTAATATCGCAGTAATTATTAAGGTGTTGTAAAAAATAAATTTACATGACGTATATTTTATTTACTGTCTGATTATTCTTGTATTACACAGTTGAGTGTTTTTTTTAATTTAATGATTTGTGAATAGGTGAGGATCAGCTAATTAAGGTTACAGCTAGGTCAATAAACAATTAAGTTAAATGTTAAAATGAAAGCTAAACTAACTGAGGAGGTATTGTAATAAACAGACAGGTCGAAAAACAATTTAAAATCAAAACAGCGTTATTAATTTTTTAAAATCAGAATTATTATGAAGAAAAAATCTAATGTAGATGAGGCAGTCATTTATGTAGCTCCTATGATTGAGGTGTATGACATAGTTTTAGAGCAGAATATATTGCAAGCAGGCTCAGGACAGGATATGCCTGGTGAAGTTTGGTGAGATTAATACCCCAAAAATTAAAATAACAAAAAATTAAATTCAAAAGAATGAATAATAGATATATGTTTTTATTATTGGGACTCCTAATCATTATATCAGGATGTTCTGAAGAGCGTTCGAAAATAGAACAACTAACAGATGACATGCCGAGTAAAACAATAAAGGTAAGTGCAACTGTTGAAGGTGAGGAGTCAGGTACCAGACTTTCTATGGCACAAGATGGTTTAGATGTGAAATTCACATGGGTCGTGGGAGACGAGATAAAACTGATTTTTACAGATGGCATTAATGTTGTTCAAGGAAGTACAACAGTAAGTACTGTTTCAAATAATGGGAAAAGAGCTGAATTTGATGTAGTTATACCTGCCGGCTCAACATCGTCTACTTTCGATCTTTATGGTTATTTTGGTAGTGGCGCACTTTCTGCAATTACCGGTGAAGAAGCAATAGCAAATTTACCTCCAGCCCCTTGGGCAGCTACCTTGCCTTTGTTGGAGGGAGCAGAATTGGTAATGTTAAGATTTGCAGCAACTGATTTAGATATAGAATCTCCTGAAATATCTGTTGCCTTTCAGCATGTAGGTTCACTTTTTAAGATATTTATAGAAAATACTAGTCCTATAGTTTTGAATGGTGTTACAAATGTAGATATTTTCACAGAAACAGAAGGTGCTGTTATTTATGCGCATCAGAATAACGGAACAAATACTGTAAAGTATGATGTGATAAACGACCTCTTTATAGATGGAACAACAGCATTTACAAATCAATTATCTTTTATTACATCTGGTGGATCAGATGATATTTCACCTGGCGAAGTTATGGAACTCTGGGGTTGGTTTCCGCCTTCTCAAGAAAGTGGTCATGTATGGCCAGAGTTAAAATTAAGATTAAACTATTCTGGAGGAGAGTTGATTACTAATGATAATAAGCCTCCCAGAGTATCGCCAACAGCTATTGGAAGAGCGTATCATTTCTATGCAACTTATGATGGCGCTGATTTGTCTTTCTCTGATGTATATAAACAGAAGCTTATTGATTCACGCGATATGTCGCAATATAATATAGTAGAAATAGGTAATCAAACATGGATGGCCGAAAATCTTAGATTTTATCCATTTGATGTAGAAGTATCTGATCCAGAAATTGAGTCAACAACCCAACCGCTTTACTATGTTTACGGATTTCAGGGAGATTTTGAAGACCCAGAAGCTTTGCAAATATTTTCACTTAGTGGTTTACTATATAACTGGGCTGCAGCTTTAGATGGTGAAGCAGGCAGTGGTATAAACCCAAGTGGAGTTAAGGGTATATGCCCCGAAGGTTGGCATTTGCCAAGTGAAGCAGAATGGCAGGAATTGATAGATTTTGTAGAAACTGATCATGGGAATAAACTAAAAGATAAGCTCTGGTGGGAACCTACATCCTCTTCAATTACAAATGAATATGGTTTTACAGCCAGACCAGGTGGAATACGTAATAATCAAACTCCTTTCTATTCATTTTTAACCACTAGTGGATATTGGATTACCTCAGATATTGTGAGTGCTACAGGAATGAGAGTAGTATCAATTGCAAGTAACGAAAATGAATTTACTTTTGTTGATGCTCCAAAAGTATACGCGGCATCTGTACGTTGTGTAAAAGACTGATTTGAGACTCCTCTCACCCATGTTTTGCTATTGCTTTGCCCTTATCTTGCCCTTACCTTGCTCTTTTAAACTCCCTTTAAATAGAGACGAGGTAAGGGCAAGGTAAGGGCATATTAGGATTTATGATAGGGCGAAGTCTGAGCTATGTAGAGATAAAAAAACGGTTTAGGGATTATTCCTTAAACCGTTTTTGTGTTGTTGTAGCGAGAGGGGGGCATGATCCCCCGACCTCATGATTATGAATCATGCGCTCTAACCAACTGAGCTATCTCGCCAAATTTGAAGTGCAAAAGTAGTACAACTTTTTGTATTCTGCAACAACTAATCTTAAAACTTTTTTGTAGATGCATGCTTAACTATATTCGGATATGTAGATGCTTAGGTGATGAATAATCGGTATAAAATTGTAATTTTGTGTTTTTAAAAGTATTATAAACAGTTTACAATTTATAGTTTGTGATCTACCCCGATAGTTTTGAGTATAAAATAGATTTTCAGAAAGTTCGACAGCTTATTACCGACCGTTGCTTGAGTACTCTTGGTAAAGAAAAAGTTGACGAAATGCAGTTCTCTACATCCTTTGAGGTAATACAGATTCTTCTTGCTCAAACAGAAGAGTTTGTTAGGATTAAGGAGGAAGAAGATAATTTTCCTCTAGATAGTTTTTTTGATTTGCGACCTGCACTCAGGCGTATAAAGGCAGCTGGTTCGTGGATCGATCAAGGTGCACTTTCTGAATTGCGAAAATCGCTATTGACAATCAACGGAATTGTAGGTTTCCTTAATCGCGATGATGAAAAAGAGGTTAAGTATCCCAATTTGATGTTGTTAACTGAAAACGTTGTAACTTTTCCAGAAATCACAAAAAGGATTGATCAGATACTTGATAATTTTGGGCAAATTAGAGATAGTGCTTCTCCAAATTTATCATCAATAAGGCGAGAGCTCACTAAAACCATGAACGGTATTTCGGGGAGTCTCAACTCTATACTTCGAAAAGCTCAGGCAGAAGGGTATGTTGATAAAGATGTTACACCAAGTATGCGAGATGGCAGATTGGTAATTCCTGTAAATCCATCTCATAAACGTAAAATTAAGGGTATCGTTCATGATGAATCGGCTTCTGGAAAGACTGTTTTTATTGAACCTTCTGAGGTAGTGGAGGCAAATAATCGTATTAGGGAACTTGAGAGCGAGGAGAGAAGAGAGATTATAAAAATTTTGACCGAGTTTACTAATTATCTGCGTCCATTCTTACCAGAGCTATTGGAGTCATATGAGTTTTTGGCAAAAATAGATTTTATCCAGGCTAAAGCTTCTTTTGCACTTTTTACAGGCGGAATAAAGCCGCCAATGGAAGATGCACAAAAACTAGACTGGGTGCATGCCATACATCCACTTCTTGATATTGCTCTTAAGAAACAAAATAGAAAGCTTGTACCTCTTGATATTACTCTAGATGGCAATAAAAGGTTATTAGTTATTTCAGGTCCAAATGCAGGAGGAAAATCTGTTTGTCTAAAAACGGTGGGATTATTACAATATATGATTCAATGTGGAATTTTAATTCCATTGAAAGAGAATTCCACTGTAGGGATATTTGATGACATTTTTATTGATATTGGCGATGAGCAATCTATAGAAAACGATCTTTCTACTTATAGCTCTCATCTGATGAATATGAAATATTTCGAGAGGTGGTGCAACAGTAAATCGCTATTGCTTATTGATGAGTTTGGAAGTGGAACTGAACCACAAATAGGTGCAGCTATTGCTGAGGCTCTACTTGATAGGTTCAACAGAAGGGAGTCATTTGGAGTGATAACAACACACTATCAAAACCTTAAGCATTTTGCAAATGAGCATGAGGGCGTTGTAAATGGTGCAATGTTGTATGACAGGCACGAAATGAAGCCACTTTTTCAATTGTCAATAGGAAATCCGGGTAGTTCATTTGCCGTTGAGATAGCCAGAAATATTGGGTTGCCCGAGTCGGTTATCTCTGATGCTTCTGATATTGTGGGTAGTGACTATATAAATATGGATAAATATCTTCAAGATATATCTAGAGACAAGCGATACTGGGAACGTAAGCGAGATGAGATAAGACGTGAACGAAAACGACTGGAAGGGGTGACTTTAAAATATGAAAGTGATCTTGAAGAGATTAATAAACAGAAGAGAGAGATTCTTGCGGAGGCTAAAAAACAGGCTGAGCAGATTCTTTCTGAGAGTAATGCTTTGATAGAAAATACCGTAAGAGAGATTAAGGAAACGAAAGCAGATAAGGAGAAGACTAAGCTTGCAAGACAAAAAATAAGTGTCTTTAAAGAGAACCTAGAATCGCAGGCTATAAATGAAAATGACAACTCTAAAGGGGATTTAAAGAGAAAAGAGAATAAAAAGGGTGTTCTTAAGAAAAAAGGAAAATCTTCAAAAAAGTCTTCAAGTATAAATGAATTAAAACCAGGAGATTTTGTTAGGCTTAATGGGCAAACTACCCATGGCGAGATTATGGAGATTTCTGGAAAGAAGGCTACAGTTGCTTTTGGTATGATAAAATCAACAGTAGATATTAATAAGCTAGAAGCTGTTAGTAGTAATCAAATAAAGAAAGAGAAAAAATTGTCTAACACCCGTGATCTCTTACACGAAAGAAAATTAAATTTCAAACAAGATATTGACGTTAGAGGAATGAGGGGTGACGAAGCGCTTCAAGCAGTAATGTATTTTATTGATGATGCAGTTCAACTTGGTATGTCGAGAGTGAGAATTTTACATGGAACCGGAACAGGTGCATTACGACAGATTATTAGGGAATACCTAGCAACCGTTAATGGTGTAGCGCATTTCCAAGATGAGCATGTTCAGTTTGGAGGAGCAGGTATTACTGTTATAGATATAGAATAGGTTTAATATTATTAAAAACGTTTGGTTTTTAAGGACTATTATGACTATTTTTTTTTAACTTTGTAGCTAATATTAAAATTCTGATAATAGCATGGTGAGTTTTGATATCTGCTATTGTACTATTTCTTTATTGACGAATTAAAAAACTGATATATAGAAGAATGCAAAAACTTGATTCTTTCATAACTGTTATATATAATATGTTGACTTTTTAAAATAATTAGAAATATGAGGTTAGATCTTAGTTCACAAATTACTCTTAAAAGGGTGCCTAAAAAGTATTATAGGCCTGATAATGATTTTGAAGAATATAATCTTGCTCGATATGAGAAGCTTCCGGTTGCTATATTTGAAGAGGCTGGAAGAGCAGCAACAAAAATTGCAAATGATATCGTTAAAGAGATATTGAAGAAAGAAAAAGAAGGTAAGCCCTTTGTTTTTGGAATTAGTGGTGGTGCTTCTCCCGTGCCTGTATACGAGGAACTGGTTAGAATACATAAAGAGGGTCGAGTTAGTTTTAAAAATGTTGTTGTTTTTAATACTTATGAGTTTTATCCTGTTCTTGATTTTTCTTTCAGTAATCTACAGATGCTGAAAGATGTATTTTTAGACAAGATTGATATCGATCCAAAAAATATTTACTCACCCGATGCCACAGTTGAAAAAGAACAGATTGGTGAAATCTGCGAAGAGTTTGAAAAAATATTAGAAAATACTGGTGGAATGGATTACCTTTTACTCGGATTGGGAAGTAAAGGTAATGTTGGATTTAATATGCCTGGAAGTAGTCTTCATTCACAAACACGAATGGTTATGCTTGACGGCGACTCAAGAGCTGATATTTCACATAATTTCGGGTCGTTAGATAAAGTGCCTGTAAGTGCTATAACAATAGGCTTATATGATATGATGGAGGCAAAAAAGATAACTCTTGTAGCCTGGGGTGAACAGAAAGCAGAAAGTATAAAAGATATTGTTGAAGGAGCTGTAGCTGATTCTGTGCCAGGCTCGGTATTGCAAACGCATCCCGAAGCAACTGTTTATGTTGATCTTGCAGCTGCATCTGAGCTCACAAGATTAAGTCGTCCATGGCTTGTAACTAATTGTGAGTGGGATAGCAAATTAATTAGAAGAGCTATTGTATGGCTGTGTGGTGTTGTAGACAAGCCAATATTAAAACTTACCAATAAGGATTATAATGAGAATGGGTTAAGTGAACTTATATCACTCTATGGCTCTGCTTATAATGTAAATATAAAGATTTTTAATGATTTACAGCACACTATAACTGGATGGCCGGGTGGTAAACCGGAGGCTGATGATACATATCGCCCCGAAAGAGCGACTCCATATCCAAAAAAAGTAATTATATTCAGTCCACACCCCGATGATGATGTAATCTCTATGGGTGGTACATTTCAGAGATTGGTAAATCAGGGACATGAAGTGCATGTTGCATATCAAACCTCGGGTAATATTGCTGTTGGTGACGAAGAAGTGATAAGATATATTTCTGTTCTTAAAAGCTTAAACAATAAGTTTGATATTGAAAGCGAAAAGTTGCAGAAAAAATATGATGATATTCTTCATTTTCTGATGCATGAGAAAACCAAAGAGGATTTGGATACTCCTGAAATACTTTTTATCAAATCGAGAATAAGAAGAGAAGAAGCACGTTCAGCCGACAGGTATGTGGGGCTTTCTAACGATAATGTTCATTTTCTCGACCTTCCTTTTTATGAGACAGGTAAAGTGAAAAAAAACCCAATCTCAGAAAAAGATGTGCATATAATGAAAGATTTTATTGAAACAATAAAACCACATCAAATTTATGTTGCTGGTGACCTTGCAGATCCACACGGAACTCACAAGGTTTGTTTGGATGCAATATTTGCCGCAATTGATTTCTTAAAAGTTGAAGATTGGTATAAAGATTGCAGAATTTGGATGTATAGAGGAGCATGGATGGAATGGGAGATTGATTATATTGAAATGGCAGTTCCACTTTCACCTGAAGAACTTCGTCAAAAGAGAAATGCAATACTACAGCATCAATCGCAAATGGAGAGTGCTCCGTTCCTAGGAGACGATGAGAGGTTGTTCTGGCAACGTTCAGAAGATAGAAACCGTGCTACTGCCGATATGTATTGTAAACTTGGATTAGCTTCGTATGAGGCGATAGAGGCATTTGTAGAGTATATACCTATAAGTTGATGTAAATAAGCTGACTCGATATGGAATAATCGAAAAAAATGTTGTATATTGTGACTCATTTTTAAAATGATTCATGTTACAAGAAAAGTTCCATATCGAGTTTCTTATGGGTAATGCCTCCCAAAGTAGCTTGTGGCGTATGATTAGTCAGATAGATGGTCTTTCGGAGTGGTTTGCGGATGAAGTTGCCATGAATGATAAAGAGTCTGTTTATACTTTTACCTGGGGTAAAAGTGAAAGCAAGGCAGAAATAGTTCAAAGCAAGCCTCAAGTTAGTATTCGATACAGATGGATTGATGATGATGAATCAGTTTATTTCGAATTCAGGTTGCGAAAACTTGATTTATCGGGAGACATGACTTTGGAAGTTACTGATTTTGCTGAACCCGACGATAAAGGAGATGCTATCACGTTATGGGAGTCTCAGATTGAAGAGATGAAGAGAAGACTTGGTGTATAGTAGCTTCTTTTTTATTATCTTTGCAGAGAGTTAAAACAAGTCTCTTTTTGTACTGTTAATGAGAAAAGATTTCCACATAAAACGGTTATACAGTTATATTCTAAAGACCTTTATTCCTGTATTTCTAATGACATTTGCGATATGCCTTTTTTTGGTGTTGATGCAATTTCTTTGGAAATATGTTGAAGATATGGTAGGAAAAGGTTTGGGCTTAGATGTACTGGGTGAAATGTTTCTATATGCTGCACTTAATCTTATACCACTTGCACTTCCACTATCAATATTATTAGCCTCTTTAATGGTGTTTGGTAGTATGGGTGAAAACCTTGAACTTCTTGCAATTAAATCTGCTGGTATACCACTTCTTGGAATAATGAAGCCACTTATTATACTTATTTTTTGTATTAGTGTAGGTGCCTTTTTTTTTCAAAACAATGCTATTCCCATAATACAAACAAAGTTCTATACGCTTCTCATTTCCATTAGGCAAGCTTCTCCTGAGCTGGATATACCAGAAGGTGTCTTTTATAAAGAAATTGATGGTTATAATCTTTATGTGGAACATAAAGATCAAAAAACAGGTATGCTATATGATGTAATGATATACGATATAGCAAGTGGTTTTAATAACATGGCCGTAATTATATGCGACTCTGCAGAGATGACTTCTAATGAAGATAAAACTATGTTGATCTTCACAATGTATAGTGGTCAACAATTTCAGAATTGGAATCAGGGGAAGACTATTAGATACGATCAGGATTTTGTTCCATACTCAAGAGAGAACTTCAGAGAAAAAGTAATGATGATTCCTTACGATGCCAATTTCTCACGAATGGGCGAAGAAGTAATTGAGGGTAGTTCTACTAGCAATTATGTTTCTAAGAATCTCTCAGAGCTTTCTATCTCAATTGATTCAATGAGACATATTATGGATAGTGTAAATATTGTTGACCGCAATTTGATGAAAAACTACTCATACTTATCATTTAGAGGTGGGTATCCCGAAGATAAAAAAGACTCTGTTATTACTGCAGCAATTAATTCAGGCATAACAGTTCCATCACCCGACACACTATTTCATTCTAAGGAGTTATCAGAGCAATCTTCAATATTGCAAAATGCGTTCATGAAAGCCGACAACAATAGTAACGAATTTTTATTCAGATCTTTGAATAAAACTACTACTCAAAAAACAATCAATAGGCATTGGGTGGAATGGCATAGAAAGTTTACAATCCCCTTTACCTGCTTAATATTTTTCTTTATCGGAGCACCTCTTGGATCAATTGTTCGTAAAGGAGGATTAGGAACTCCTATTGTGATTTCTGTAATTTTATTTATTATATATTATATAGTAGATAATGTTGGTTACAAAATGACTCGTGATGGCGTTTGGGAACATTGGTTTGGAATGTGGTTTAGTGCTTTAGTACTCCTCCCAATTGGTGTTTTTCTAACATATAAAGCAATGAACGACTCAGTGATCTTGAACTCCGACACATATACTGTCTTTTTTAGAAGACTGTTTTTTATTCGTGAAAGAAGAAAATACTCACTTAAGAGTGTCATTATTGATAAACCTCAATATTCTGAGATTTCATCTGGCTTGACAATTTTAACAGAAAAGATAAATTCATACATAGATGATTATAGTTCAATTTCATACAAGAAATATTGGACAGACACCAGTTATAACGAAGAGCTTTACTCTATTAAAAGATCTTTAGAAAATATACTTAATCAGCTTTCTAATTCAACAAATCACGAAGAATTGAAGAAGGCCGAAGAGTATCCTATAATAATAAATAGTGTACGTCCCTTCAAGCCAAATAGTGTGCTTGCTAGGATATGCATGTATGTTTTCCCTTTGGGAATTATTTTAAGGGTCCTTTCCATTCCGTTTGACCTGAGAATTATAAATGATCTTAAGACTACAAGGAAGTTAAATGGAGAATTATATGCCACGTTGCATAATAAAAAAGTATCAGGCAATCTAGAAACAGCACAAAATTAAAATGAGATATGCAAGAAAAAATAATATTAGATAACATTGAAGAGGCTATTGATGAAATCAAGAAAGGTAACTTCATTATTGTGGTTGATGATGAAGATAGAGAAAATGAAGGAGATCTGATTATAGCGGCTGAATGTATAACTCCTGAAAAAGTTAATTTTTTGGAGACTTATGCCAGGGGGCTTATTTGTGCTCCAGTAACAAAAGAGAGAGCAGAAGAGTTAGAACTGCCTATGATGGTAACTAACAACACATCGGTTCATGCAACCCCTTTTACGGTTTCAATAGATCTGCTGACTCATGGTTGTACTACTGGTATTTCGGCTTATGACAGAGCTCAAACAATTTTAGCACTTACTCGAAAAGAGACTGCTCCCGAAGATTTTGGACGACCCGGACATATATTTCCATTAAAAGCACAGTCGAAAGGTGTATTGCGTCGTGCTGGTCATACAGAAGCGACTATTGATTTTGCACGTCTTGCAGGATTATACCCGGCAGGTGCTCTTGCAGAGATAAAAAATGAAGATGGTTCGATGGCAAGGTTACCAGAACTTTTGGAGATGGCTAAAAAATTCGACCTTAAAATTGTTTCGGTTGCTGATCTAATAAAATATAGACTCAGAACAGAATCTCTTATCGAAAGGGGAGAGGCTGTTAAGCTTCCTACCGAATATGGTGATTTTAAAATGATTCCATTCTTGCAAAAAGCAACTGGACAGGAGCATGTTGCTTTGATAAAAGGTGAATGGGTAGAAGATGAGCCGGTTTTAGTTCGTGTTCATTCTTCATGTATGACAGGAGATATTTTTGGTTCAATGAGGTGTGAATGTGGCGAACAGTTGCATAAAGCACTAGAGCTGATAGAGAAAGAAGGGAAAGGGGTTTTGGTCTATCTCAATCAAGAAGGTAGAGGGATTGGACTAATGGCTAAAGCTGCTGCTTATAAATTGCAGGAGGAGGGACTTGATACTGTTGATGCCAACTTGCATCTAGGTTATCAGGCCGATGAAAGAGATTATGGTGTGGGTGCTCAGATTCTTAGAAGTCTTGAAATAAAGAAGATGCGACTGATGAGCAATAACCCAAAAAAAAGAATTGGTCTTGAATCTTACGGACTTACTGTAGTAGAAAATGTGCCACTCGAAGTTATTCCAAATGAGATAAATCAATTTTATATGGAGACTAAGAAGAAAAAGATGGGGCATATACTTAGAAATATTAAGTAGTTTGAGAATATAATTCACTTTTATAATATGATCCAGATTTATATTGTTTTTGCATTTGTGGCTGGGGGTATTATAGCATGGATTATTGCTACATTGTTAACAAAATCTAAGTCAGTATCTAAAGTTGAATATGACAGGTTATTGGAGATAAATTACTCTCTAAAGAGTGATCTGGCTATTACAAACGAGAAACTTAATGAAAGTATTGAAGCTAGAAAAAAGGAAATTGAAGGATTACATAAGCAATTGAACCTTGAGTTTCAAAATATTGCTTCTAAAATACTTGAAGAGAAGAGCGAGAAGTTTACAAACTTGAACAGAGTCAACCTCGATTCAATATTGAGACCTTTTGGTGATAACATTGATTCTTTTCGCAAGAAAGTGGAGGAGATTTACATGAGCGAGTCACGTGAACGTTTTTCTTTAGGACTTGAGCTTAAAAATCTGAGAGATTTAAATTATAAGCTTAGTAGCGAAGCTAATAATCTGACACAAGCACTTAAAGGTAATTCTAAGATTCAGGGTGACTGGGGACAGATGATACTCGAGAATATATTAGAAGGATCAGGTTTAGTAAAAGATCGGGAATATTTCGTTCAGGAGTTTTTGAAGGATGATGATGGTAGTTATTTAGTTAATGACAAGGGTATTAAGATGCAACCTGATGTAATTATTGCTTATCCCGACAAAAGAAAAGTGATAATAGACTCTAAGGTTTCACTTACTGCATTTACTAATTATATTGGATGTGACGATGCTGAAGAACAGAAGGTCTTTATTCGTGATCATTTGCGTTCGGTTAAAAAGCATATTGATGAGCTAAGCATAAAAAGCTATCAGGATTATGCAGATACACTTGATTTTGTGATGATGTTTATTCCTAACGAACCTGCATACATGTTGGCATTGCAATATGATGAAAAATTGTGGCAGTATGCTTATGACAAGAAGATTCTTTTGATTAGTCCAACTAATCTTATAGCTGCCCTCAAACTAATTTCCGATTTATGGAAAAGAGAATATCAAAACCGGAATGCTATGGAAATTGCAGACAGAGGCTCCGCTTTGTATGATAAGCTGGTTAATTTTGTGACATCACTCACTGAAATTGACACACACCTTGAAAGAGCAAAAAAAAGCTATAGTAACGCATATTCTCAATTAAAGTCGGGTAGGGGAAATCTTATTGGACAGGCAGAGAAGTTGCGAGAGTTAGGAGTAAAAACAAAAAAGTCACTTCCTTCATCATTAACAGATTAAAGCCAGTTTATACATCTTATTATTATTTACCATTGAGATATAATTTATAAGTATAATTGTAACCAAACAAAATAAAAATTATAAAGATATGTACGGAAAAATTAAAGAACACCTTCAAAATGAGTTGAAAAACATTGAGGAAGCAGGGTTATACAAGAAAGAAAGAATTATTGTTACCCCACAAAGTGCAAAGATTAAGGTAGAAACAGGACAAGAGGTTTTGAATTTCTGTGCAAATAATTATCTTGGTCTTTCTGATCATCCTAGACTAATTAGTGCTGCAAAAAAAGCTCTTGACCAGCGTGGATATGGTATGTCATCTGTACGCTTTATATGCGGTACACAAGATTACCACAAAAATCTAGAGAATACAATAAGTAAGTTTTTTCATACAGAAGATACAATATTGTATGCTTCATGCTTTGATGCAAACGGTGGCTTATTTGAACCTCTGTTTACAGATGAGGACGCTATAATATCTGACTCATTAAACCATGCTTCTATTATTGATGGTGTGCGTTTATGTAAAGCAAAAAGATATCGATATGCTAATGCAGACGTAAATGATTTGGAAGAGAAACTTAAAGAAGCTCAAGCTCAGCGTTTTCGCATAATTGTAACAGATGGTGTATTTTCAATGGATGGCAATGTAGCACCTCTAGACAAAATAATGGAACTAGCAGAGAAATACGATGCTTTGGTAATGGTAGATGAAAGTCACTCTGCAGGTGTGGTAGGTAAAAAAGGTAAGGGTGTGTCTGAACTATACAACTTACTGGGAAAGGTAGATATAATTACTGGCACTCTTGGTAAGGCATTTGGTGGTGCTATTGGAGGATTCACTACCGGAAGAAAAGAAATCGTTGATATGCTTCGTCAGCGTTCACGACCATATCTATTTTCAAACTCAATTCCACCTATGGTGGCTGCATCGGGCGTTGAAGCTTTTAATATACTTGAGGAGACGAATGAACTGCAAGACAAGCTTCATGTAAATGTAGAATATTTTATAACTAGAATGCAGGAGGCCGGATTTGATATTAAACCAACTCAGTCGGCTATTTGTGCAGTAATGCTTTATGATGCAAAATTATCACAACAGTATGCTGCGGAATTATTGAAAGAGGGTATTTATGTAACCGGTTTCTATTATCCGGTGGTGCCTAAAAATGAAGCAAGAATTAGAGTTCAACTTTCTGCAGGACACGAACGTGAGCACCTTGATAAAGCTATTGAGGCTTTTATTAAGGTAGGTAAAGAGTTAAAAGTGATTTAATAAAATAAGCACTTGAACTGTTTGGTTATTATAGCTATGTGAAATTAAAAAACGCTAATAAGGAAATAGAAAAACATGAAAGCATTAGTAAAGTTAAGTCCTGAAAAGGGGCTTTGGATGGAAGAGGTGCCTATACCATCTATAGGAGTGAATGATGTTTTGATTAAAATAAAGAAGACATCTATTTGCGGAACCGATTTACATATTTATAAATGGGATGAATGGTCGCAGAAAACTGTTAAAACTCCAATGACAATTGGTCATGAATATGTTGGTGAGATAGTGGATATTGGAAGTGGTGTAGAAAATCTAAAAGTTGGAGATCGTGTGACCGGTGAAGGGCATATTGCATGTGGTCATTGTAGAAACTGTAGAAGAGGTAAACTTCATGTTTGCGAAAATACTATAGGCATAGGTGTAAACAGAGATGGTGCATTTGCAGAGTATCTTTCATTGCCGTCTGCAAATGTAGTAAAAGTGGACAGTCGTATTCCAGATGAGATTGTCTCAATTATGGATCCATTTGGAAATGCAACTCATACAGCTCTTTCATTTCCTCTTATCGCAGAAGATGTGCTTATTACAGGGGTAGGACTAATAGGTAGTATGGCAACTGCAATATGTAAATTTGCAGGTGCGCGTTACATAGTTGTTAGCGACTTGAGTGAATATAGACTTGAAATAGCAAAGAGAATGGGAGCTACTGTAACGGTTAATCTTTCGAAGGGAGAAACAGTTTCACAAGCAGTAGAAAAACTAGGTATGAGAGGGTTTGATGTTGGTCTTGAAATGTCAGGATCTCCAGCCGGATTTAGAGAGATGATTGAAAATATGTATAATGGTTCAAAGATTTCTCTACTCGGTATTCTTCCTAATTCTACTGCGGTTGATTGGGATAAAATCATCTTTAAGGCTCTTACTCTCAAAGGTATTTATGGTCGTGAAATGTGGGAGACGTGGTATCAAATGGAGCAGATGTTGATTTCTGGTCTTGATTTATCTCCAATTATTACACACCGCTTTAGTGTAAACGATTTCCAGAAAGGATTTGATATTATGGAAACAGGCCAGTGTGGTAAAGTTATTTTAGATTGGCAAGACTTAAAATAAATAGTATCAAATTTTAATTTTAAGAAGATTAGCTGCTTTATCAAGTAGGTTAATCTTTTGGAGTAGATGAGTCGCTTTTTTCGGCTCATCTGTTTTTTCTTCTTCTTCCTGAGGATAACTATAATTATCTATAAGAGCTATATTATCTATTTGCCAATTGTTTAATGTTGTAATTTCTCCTAACAAGAGCTTCATCTGTTCTGATGCTATCTTCAATAAATCTGTTTGGAGTACGGCTTTTTTAACTTGTTCTTTTGCAAGATATTGGATGTCTTGAAGGTCTTTCCTACTAATGAAATTAAACAAGTCGTCTTCAAAATAGTAATAATTGAAATCAGTCTCTAAAGACAATATCTCTGGTTTGGGAAAATATACCAATTTAATCACTCTTTTTTCTTCATCAATTTCCCATTTACATTTATTTACGTCATATCCAATCAAAACATTTGCACGTACAATAACTAATGCCTTTTTAGTAGATGGTATAACTTTTAGTAATTTCTTAGTATTCTCATAGTTGAAGATTTCGTTCATTTGTCCCTCTGCAACAACAATTTTAAATACACGTTTGATACTTTCTATGACAGTATAAGATGAAGTCTTTATTGATTCTGAATTGTTTCTTGCCTTTCTTAATTGTAACGATAAGTATGTGATTAGTGCACCTATCATTAAACTAATTATTATAATTCCTGTAATATTTGTATTGGATCCATACTGTGGTTTGAAGAACATACTATAGGTAAATCCAATCAGCAATAAGATTATTATTGCAGCAATAACTCCTACTGTCACTCTGATTTTTTTTGTCATAATTTTACTTATATGTTTCAAATATCAAAAGTAGTAATAAAGGTTTGATTAATAGAGATAGATTAGGTGAAAAACTAAAATTGGCTAGATTTTGGCAATTAGACTAATTATTAAAATGATTTTAAACTGAAATATTATAACTAAATTTGCAGTTGGTTTTAACCATACGCAAACGACTAAAAAAAAATAAATAATTATATGAAACAACTTATTATCTTCCGCCACGGAAAAGCAGAGCAGGACACAATGGCTAAAGATGATTATGATAGAACTCTTACGGAAAGAGGTAGAAAGAATGCTTTTGATATGGGTGCGTTTATTTATAAGAAGAATGGTACACCCGACTTAATACTATCTTCATCTGCTAAAAGAGCAAATGAAACTGCAATATTAGCAGCAGAAGGTATGGAATTTCCGATAGATAAAATTCAAACCGACCAAAACCTGTACTTTGCCCCGTCACGCTGGATTATGAACGTAATATCGAAATTACCTAACGACATAAACAGTTGCGTTTTCATTGGTCATAATCCGGGGCTTACAGATTTAATAAACACTTTAGGTGTAAATCTCGATAATTTACCTACTGCATCTACTGCATGCTTTGAATTTAATGTTGAGTCTTGGATGGACATAACTACTGAACATGCCAATTTCAAATGGTTGAAAATAGCTAAAGAGTTATGATTGTGAAAATAAAATCCAAGCTACAATTAGAGTAATAATTACATTAAATGTTTGGGCAGTAAGAAACGACCAAATATATCGCGAGTTCTCCTTTTTAAAGATATAACGGAAGTCGGTTTCAAGTCCAATACATATAAAAGCTAATGAGAATAATATACCTCGTGAACCTCGGTTAGCAATACGCGATAATTCCTTACCAGTTTCCATATCAAAAGCAAAACTAAATATTAGAGAGGCAACAAGAAAGCCTAATACGAACTTTGGAAATCTTTCCCAGAGTACACTACCACTTGGCCTTATTTCGTTGTTAGTTCCTCTATATGACCAGTAGATAGATATAACAAAAGCTGCTACTCCAAGCAATACATTTTGTGCTGATTTTATAATAACACTGTATTGCTCTGCGGTTTCACCGATAAACTTTCCAGAAGCTACAACTGCTGCTGTTGTATCTATTGTACCTCCAAGCCACGCACCTGCAATTTCTTCTGACAGCCCCATTAGCCCTGCAAGATATGGTAAAAGATACATCATTGGAATTGCTACTATTAATACTAGCGAAATTACAAATGATAGCTTCTTAGGATCTCCTTTTATTGCTCCGCTTGTAGCTATAGCTGCTGATACACCACAAATAGAGACTGAACTCGAAAGTAACATCGACATTTCTTTATCAATCCTAAATGCTTTTGTTGCAATCCAAAAACTGAAGTACCAAACTGCCAGTACAACTATAAGTGCTTGCACCATACCTAGTGCACCTGCTCTCATAATTTCCTTGAAAAGTATTGAACTACCTAATATTACTAACCCTGCTTTAATAAAATATTCACTTCTAACTGCAGGTTCAAGCCACTTAGGGAGCCCTACCGTGTTTCTGATAAACAAACCTATTAACACTGCAAAGAATACTGATTCGAGACCAATTATCTTAATAGGACCTAATGAAGATAAATAACTTGCCAATTGTGCTAGAACGTAAATAACTGCAAAGGAAATTAGATATTGTCCTTTGTCTTTATTGCCCATAAAAAGATAACCCAAATATGTTAGGAGCGCAATAATTAATGATAAATACAATTTATCCGTCATAACAGAAGGTACAAGTATTACAAGTACCAAAATAAAAGCCCCAATGAGTGTTGCAACCCAGTCTTCGTTTCGTAATGATTTTAACATAATAAAATTGGATTCTTTTTGATGAGTAAGTAATTCTATTTCTTATTTGACTTATAGTATTCGGCAAAAATATGAATATTTTATATAAAATGAATCATTATTACTCTTTTATTTAAACAATTGTAATTTGTTGAAAGTCTATAACCCTTTGTTGGTCGATATAAATAGTGGGTTTGTCTATTTTATTTGTTGTGATTGCTTAGTTGGTTTATTTTTGATTTTGTTTTTGGTTTAATCCTAACTTATTTCAAATAAATAATTATGAGAAAAGTCTTTTTTTTAGCGACCATATTTTTATTGTCAGTTTTTTCGCTTTCTGCACAATCAGATTTAAGTCGTGGTATTACTGGCGAATTAATTTCAGAAGCCTTGGATGAGCCAATTCCTCAGGCCAACATTCGTGTCTTACAAGAATCAGACAGTACTTTTGTAACAGGTAAGGCTTCAGATTTAGATGGACGATTCACTATTCCAGTTAGAAATGGTTCATATATATTGCAAATTTCATTTATAGGTTACAATGATTTATATAAAGATGTAGAAGTAACTTCTTCAAACCCAGTGGTAGAATTAGGAAAATTAGTTATGAGTCTTGATAATGTGTTATTATCGGAAACTATTGTAACTGCAAAAGCAGCAGAAATAGTTGTAAAAGGTGATACATTAGAATATAATGCCGACTCATATAAAGTTACAGAGAGTGCAGTTGTTGAAGATTTACTTAAGAAAATGCCTGGAGTAGAAATTGACACCGAGGGTAACATAACAGTAAATGGCAGAGCTATTACAAAAATATTGGTTGATGGTGAGGAATTCTTTAGCAACGATCCAAAGGTGGCCTCAAAAAACTTACCTGCAAATATGGTAGAAAAACTTCAGGTACTCGAGAGAAGAACTGAGATGGCTCAGATGACTGGCTTTGACGATGGTGAAGAAGAAAATGTTATAAATCTAACTGTGAGATCTGGTATGAAAGAGGGGCTATTTGGAAACGCTTTTGCAGGCTATGGAAGTAAGGATAGATATGAAGGCAATCTTATGGTCAATTACATGAAAGATAAAGATCAATATACGCTTTTAGGTGGAATCAATAACACTAATAATGCAGGATTTTCAGACCTAGGTTCAGCAATGTTTGGCAATATGGGTGGCAGAGGCAGACGTGGTGGTATGTTTGGAGGAAATAATGGTATTTCAACATCTGGTAATATTGGAGGTAATTTCAGTAAAGAATTCTCATCAACATTTAAGTTAGGAGGTAATGTCCGCTATGGTTTTACAGATACAGATGTAATATCAGATGTCTTTACACAGAATATTCTAAGCGCAGGTAACACATTGGAGGACGAATTCAACAGATCTAACAACAAGAGTGAAAATTTCAACATGGATTTGAGATTAGAATGGGATCCGAATGATTATACTAAATTGATATTCCGTCCTAATGCATCAATATACAACAATTCTAGAACAGAAACCGGACATTTTAGTACTATTGAAGAAGTAACAACAGAGAAAATCAATGACGGACAATCAGAATACTATTCAGAAGGAAAAGGAAATGATGTAGGCGGTAGGATAGATTTTAGTCGTAAGTTAGGAGATGATGGTAGAGTGATAAGTGCACAGCTTAGTGGACAAAGCGGTACGTCAGAAAATAATGGAAGTAGTGTTTCGGAAACAATATATTACAGGGGTACACGTCCAAATGATATTATCGATCAACGTTTTACAAATCAAAATGAGAATAACTCATGGCGAGGATATATCTCTTATGTAGAACCATTAGGTAAAGATAATTTTATTCAATTAGCCTATCAATATAGACAAAATATTTCAGTTTCAGATAGAGATACAAGAACAGAAGAGGTATTAGGTTCTGGCAACTATAACGTACTTGATACCCTTTATAGTAAACGACTAGACAATAATTTTGTGCGTCAGGAGTTAGAGCTTAATTTTCAATCTATTAGAGAGAATTTTGATTATATGGTTGGATTTTCAATGCAGCCATCTAGTTCAAGAAATAAAACTTTCATTGGAGAGGAGATGATTGACTCTTTAAGACAAGATGTTATCAACTATGCTCCAATGGCACAATTCAACTATCGTTGGGACAGAAATAAAAATCTGAGATTAAGGTATTTTGGTAGTACAAACCAACCTTCTGTTTCTCAACTTTCTCCTGTAATTGATATTTCGGATCCGTTAAATATCACTTATGGTAACCCCGATCTTAAACCATCCTTTGAGCATAGGTTCAACGTAAGATATCGATCATCTAATCCCGAAAAAGCAAGCTCATTTAATGCTTTTGCAAATGCAGGTTATATGACTAATGATGTAGTACCTTTTACCTCAACTAATATAGAGACCGGAAGAAAAACTACTACATATGATAATATTGCAGGCAACTGGAATGCTAATGGACGTATAATGCTTAATGTACCTCTTAAAAATATTAAGTTTTCACTATTCTCAATGTCTTTTGCAAGTTATAACAATACTAACGGTTATACAGGATACGAGGATGCAAATGGTGCAATCTCACGAGAGAAGAATGTTAACAAGAGGTATTCTCTTTCCGAAGTGTTAGGTTTAAATTATCGCTCAGAACCATTTGATTTTAGTCTCAGAGCAAACGTCAGCTATAACAACGTAAACAATAGTCTAGAAGGTCAACAGAATCAAGAGTATTTTAATTACGGAGCTAATGCAAGTACATCAATTTACTTGCCATGGGATTTTACAGTAGAGAGTGATATTAACTATTCAACTAATTCAGGTTATGCTGATGGATTTGAGCAAAATGAGTGGTTGTGGAATGCCTCACTTCAAAAAACTCTTTTTAAACAAAAGAATGGAACTATTCGTTTAAAAATATATGATATTCTGCAGCAAAGAAGTAATATAAGCAGAAGTGTTTCATCTAATTACATTCGAGATACAACAACAAATACTTTGACAAGCTACTTTATGGTGCATTTTGTATATCGTTTCAATATATTTAAAGGGGGCGCCACTCAAGATGATATGATGCAAAATAGAGGAGGCCCGGGTGGGGGCCCTAATAGAATGTAGGTATTATTAATAAATAAATCTTTTATTATGGATAACAGCATAAATAGAAATAAGCAGATTACATGGAATAATGTATTTGTTCATATATTATTATGGGGGGTAATTTTTATCCTCCCATACTTTTTTATGGACTCCGAACAGGTGTTCAACTGGCGTCCTTTCTTAAGATCGTTACCCGAGATCGTAGGCTTTATTACTGTTTTTTATGTCAATTACTTCATATTCATTGAGAGACTACTATTTAAGGGTAAAATAAAAAGTTTTATTATTTACAATATACTTCTTATTGCCTTTGTGGCATTTATAATGTATTTTGGAAGGGGTTGGCTAGAAACTGTTTTGCCAAACCTAAGACCTCGATGGCGAGGGAGAAGAAGCAATGGTATAATACTAATGCATATTATTCGCAACTCTACTTCTCTTTTCTTGATCTTAGGATTAAGTGTTGCTTTTAGAATGACATTCAGATTGTTTGAAGTAGACAATGAACGAAAGGAATTAGCAAAAGCCAAATCAGAAGCAGAGTTGCAAAATTTAAAGAATCAAATTAATCCACATTTTCTACTTAATACTTTAAATAATATCTATGCTCTAATAGAATTTGATCCTCCAAAAGCTCAAAAGGCAGTAGTGAGTTTAAGTAAGCTTCTTCGACACTTGTTATACGACAATAATCAAGCTTTTGTGCCACTGAGGCAAGAAGTAAATTTTATGAGTAATTACATAGACCTTATGAGATTAAGATTATCTGATAATGTAAAGCTTACTGCTGTATTTTCAAGTACTGAAAAAGGAAATACACTAATACCTCCTTTAATTTTTATATCTTTGATTGAAAATGCATTTAAGCATGGAATAAGTGGTGATAAACCTTCATTTATCGATATTTTATTTGAAGAGCAATCGAATGGCAAAGTTAAGTTTGAATGTAAGAACAGTTATTTCCCTAAGTCAGAATCAGATAAAAGTGGTAGTGGCATAGGTCTTGATTTAGTGAAAAGAAGGCTTGAACTATTAAAAGCAGGAAGTTATGCTTGGGAGACAAAAATTGAAAATGATGTGTATTCTACAAAACTCATTCTAGATACAAAAAAAATAGTAGATGGTACTGAATTGTTGGATAGTTGATGATGAACCATTGGCAGTTTCGTTATTGGAGTCTTATGTAAATAAGGTACCTTTTCTAAAACTAACTGGTAAATTTAGCAATGCATTGTCTGCCATGCAAAATATTGCAACAGAAAAGGTAGATGTGTTATTTCTGGATATACAAATGCCGGAAGTAAATGGAATGGATTTCGCACATACTATAAGTAATAATACACGGGTTATATTTACCACTGCCTTCAGTGAATATGCTGTAGAAGGATATAGGGTAAATGCATTAGATTATCTACTTAAACCATTTTCTTTTGAAGAGTTTGTTGCTGCAGCTAAAAAAGCATATGGTTGGTTTGAAATAGTTCAACAGAAATCTAACCCAGATATTGAAAAGACGAGAGAGAATGTTGGAATCTTTGTTAAATCAGAATACAAATACCTTCATATTCTCTACGATGATGTATTATATATTGAGGGCTTAAAGGATTATGTAAAGATCTATACTCAAGATAGTCTTAAACCAATATTGTCATTAATGAGTCTTAAGCAGTTAGAAGAAGATTTGCCATTTGGTAACTTTGTAAGAGTGCACCGATCTTATATAATTAACGTTGATAAAATATCTAGTATCAACAAAAACAGAATAATAATTGATAAAAAACAGATACCTATTGGAGAAACTTATAAAAAGCAGTTTATGAATTTAATTGATAAAAAATAATTATAGTTCTCTAGATTTAAATGGTTCTATATTATATAAAAAAAGGGGGATACTTAATGTTTCCCCCTTTATTTATATACTTAAAAATCTTTACGATAGTGAAGCTGTAAGCATCCATACAGCTTTTTCATGACCTGAAATCAAGTCACTAACTAATGCTGAAGTGCCTTCATCATTTGTCTCTGATGCTAACTCCAATACTTCACGCTCAACAGCGATGAGTTCTTTTAGATAGTCCAAAATATGCTTTGCTATTGCAGTTGGGTCACTCACAACGCCAGTTTCTTTAATTGTAGAAACTTTTAAATAATCACTGAAGTTGTGCGATGGCACTCCACCAAGCATCAATATACGTTCTGCTACTTCATCTATTTGATCTGCAGTCTCGTCGTAATACTCTTCATATTTTTCGTGAGCACCAAAAAACTGAAACCCTTTAACATTCCAGTGAAAGCCCCTAAGGTTTGTGTAATATAGCTGTAAATTTGCTAGTAATTTCTGTAAACCTTCTACAGTCTTTTCTGTACCCTTAGGATCTAATTGTAAATAATCTAATGTTTTCATAATTTATTTTACTGTTTTCTGTTTATATTATTGATACAAATTTAACAAAAAAACTCGAAACATACAACTATATTTTGCAATATCTCAAATAGAATAAATCTATGCTTAAAACTAGTTTTAAACCTGTTTTATAAACTAAAAATACTTTTTAGTTCCATAGATAATCAATTCATCTCTTTCAAACTTCAGGGTTCAAAAACTTGAAATTGAACTCTATTAAGTGCTTTAAAAATAATATCCAAAACTTACGTAAGGATGAAATCGATTCGAAAGCCCAGAATAACCTATCTCAAGTCTCAATGGCCCTGCCACAGTTAAATTTGAGTATCCCATATTTATTCCCCAATAAGAATCCCCATCAAATAAAGAGTAAAAATGGTTGTTATGTACCAAGAAGTTAAGATTTGTATATATATAATTATTGGGTGTAAAATTATAATGTAAAGTTAAATCCGTAGTGAATACCATATTCTCTAAAATTTCCATTCCCGTAGATCCCTGTAATGATATTTGTTGAGGTGTGTAGTGATTGTCTATTTTACCTCCAACAAGATTTCGATATACATGTGGTACACTATCATTTATAATATACCTTGCAGCAATACGAGGAGTAACGTACACTTTTCGGCTCAATGATATAGGTTTAAAAAACTTCATATCTACAATATTTGTAGGAGTTTGTTCGTTTAACTGCACAAAATTATCTGTATGAATAGAGTATTGAAAAGAAAAGTATTGTCCTGAAGTAGGAAAATAAACTTGGTTTAAATTATCAAAAACTCCGTTTAACTGATAGTTGAAGTATAACTGATCGTTGGTGACTGACTGAGGTGGTTCGTTTGTACTCCCTAGAGCTTTATAGAAATGAAAATGCTCCATTTGGGCCCTAAGATGCAACATTAAGTTTCCAAAATAAAATTCCGAAAAGACTAGATTAAGTGCGTTTTTTCTTAGCCCCATGATATATGATAGTTCGCCCCTCTCATAAATACTTAAATCGTTTCTGCTAATCTTGTAGTTAATTCCACCTTTGTAAAATATCCCACTATTAATTGAATAATCAATCATTAGATAGGGGTCGCGACTCAGTCGTGTTGTTATATCAAACATAGAGTTTAACGAACTGTTTAAACTAATTCTTGTATTGGCAAGTATTGCCGCCATATCATTACTATCGAAATGTATACCCAAGTTTAATCTATTAGACTCTTTCACTTCTACATTAAAAATTAAATCAAAAGGATTATCACCCTCTAGTCTATAATGGACTTTACTGAACATTCCACTACCATATATTTTGGCTATAATTTCATCTAACTCATCTCTTGTAACTTTATCATCTACATTATTTATCCATCTATATAAATGATTTGTCTCATTTTGTGGGATTCCCTCAATAGAAACACTCTTAATTATTAAAGTATCCAACTTAATATAAGCGTTTGATTTTCTATAAGAGTGCATATTATTTTCATCAATTTGAAGTGATTTCTTCAGATCCATAAGATCATCCCAACTACTCATAGCAGCTTTCACTCCTCTTGTAATAATAGTGTCGATACCTGGTCTTTGAAAATCTAGCATCCCATATGGATAGATATCAGGCCTTATTAGAATATCTGTATCCTCAACATTACTATTTCTTTTATCCAATCCAATAAAATTCCAAATCTGTTGTGTAATCTCCGAAATGCTCCCTTTGCTTTGCTCAATAACTTCCTCTTCAATCGGAAAAATAGAACCAATTACTATATCGGCTCCCATACTTCTAACAAGGTCAACAGGATAGTTATTTACTAAACCCCCATCAATCAGCAGTAAGTCATCTTTTTCAACCGGTGTAAACATTCCAGGAATTGCCATACTTGCTCTGATTGCTACAGCAAGATCTCCTTTTCTCATTACTATCTCCTCACCTGTACGAACATCCGCAGAAACACATCCAAATGGTATCGGAAGATCATCAAAATTAATTTCACCCTGAAAACCAATTGTAGTATTAAGAAATAAATTATAGATGTTTTGACCAGTAAATACACCTGGAGGAAGAGTTACGCCTCCAGATTTATCACCAAATGGAAGATTAAAGGGAAGTGAAACAACATATCTATTATGGTTACTTCTTTGTGATGCAGGAACATGCTTTCTGTTTACTACGTCGCGCATCAAATGATTCCAATCCTGTATTTGTATTAGTGAGTCAATCATATCGGCACTATACCCAACTGAGTATAGTCCTCCAACAACAGCACCCATGCTTGTACCAGCAATATAATCAATAGGGATACCAGCTTCCTCTAAAACTTTTAAAACTCCTATATGAGCAAAGCCTTTGGCTCCCCCTCCACTTAGCACTACTCCGACTTTTTTACGTGGTGCATTGATTATTTTGTCTTCGTTATATTCTTCCTCTTGTGCTATTACAACAAAAGGAATAGAGAGAATCAATAATATAATAATTAAATGATGTTTTTTCATTTTATTTTCAGTGATTCCTTTTACATTATGGCAAATATACATAAAAGCTTTCTTTATTTTCAGATAACCTCATAATATATATTTCAAATGACTTCGTCAGTGAAAGGATTAAAAGTTGAGTCTACTAAAGCTTTCAGAATGGATATTATTACTAACTTGCACATGTAATTAAGTTATTTGTTACAACAAAAATAAAGATATGCCTGAAATTATAATTGATGCACGCACAGCTGCCATTAGCGACAATCTTGAAGTTCGTAGAATTTTGCCGTATCGCCGACGTCGAATGGTGGGACCTTTTATATTTCTCGATCATGCAGGCCCCATATCTGTTAAACCAATCGATATAGCCACAATGGATGTTCTTCCTCATCCTCACATCGGACTCTCAACAGTTACCTATCTTTTTGGAGGTCAGGTTACTCATCGCGACAGTCTTGGGGTAGAGCAAACTATTCGTCCAGGCGAAGTAAACTGGATGACAGCAGGAAAAGGAATCTCTCATTCAGAACGATTTGAAGACCCTGAGTTACTTTCTAAGAGTTCTCTTGAAATGGTACAGACATGGGTAGCACTACCCGAAAAGGATGAAGAAAGTACTCCTACATTCTTTAATTATCAACCAGAGCAATTGGGTACTTTCACCGATAAAGGAATGTGGATGCGACTAGTTGCTGGTGAAGCATACGGACTAAAAAGTAACGTCAAGACACACTCACCTCTTTTTTATCTGCATGTAAGTCTCGAATCAGGAACTAAGTTGGAACTTCCTACAGGATATTCCGAACGATCTGTATATATAGCAAGTGGAAAACTAGAAATAGATAGTTTTAATTATTCAATGGGTCAAATGATAGTATTCTCAAAAAACGAAAACCCTACAATTGTTGCAATTGAAAAAACAACTATACTGTTGATAGGAGGAGAGCCGTTAGGAGATCGATATATTTGGTGGAATTTTGTCTCATCCAGAAGAGAAAGAATTGATCAAGCAAAAGCCGATTGGAGGGCCGGTCGTATAGTTTTACCACCAAATGACAACAAGGAATTTATACCTTTACCAGAAACAAAATTAAAATCAGGAGGCAAACAAGTTGGTCCAGCACCCGAACCGCTCTCATAATAACATTTCAACTATTAAGGTAAATAACTATTATATTACAGACAATTTGTGTTTTGATAATATTCATAACACATTTCTTTTATGCAGTTTCTTGTAAACTAAACGAAGAATCGAGGAGATAAATATTATCAAAACTATTGAGATGAATATTGGAATAATTAGCGATAATATTGAAAATCCAGTTGCTGCTACCCCTTCACCTGTAGAAACTATTGAATTTCCGGTTCCAGCAGTAAATTTAGTAGAAAATAGCCTGGTTATTGCGCTACCACTTTGAATAGTAACAGCTGCACCTCCACCTACAATAAAACCCAATATCCACTTCATCCATTCATTTCCAACAGGAAATACTGAAGTCATCAGAAGTGTGCCAGCAATAACTGATAAAGGTGTTGCAATGCTATCAATCAAGTTATCAACAAAGGGTACATAATAAGCTAATATTTCAACTAATGCAGCTACTGCAAAGCAAATGAGTGCCGGCATTGAACCCATCCATTCAAAGCTTTCGCCTAAAGGCAAAATTCCAAAATGCGCAGCTATACTTGCAACTAGCAGAGGTATAAACACTCTAAATCCTGCACTTGCACTCAACCCGATTCCAAGTGCTATAGCGCTGATAGTCTCAATATTAGTTTCCACATTAATGTTTATTTAATATTAAAAATTTAACTTCATCTACTCCTTTTCTTCTTAACATCAGTATCAAAATCTTTTATGTCATCTTACTAGAGTTTATTTATGCAAGTTTAGTTAATTTATTTGTAATAAATTCTTTTTAGGAGTTTTTCTTCTTATTGTCTTTATTTCTTAGATAAATTTCATAATATGCTGATATTATGAAAACTAGTTAATCAACCATAAATAACTTTTATATTATAAATTATGATGAACCATGATAAATATTTCTATGTTTATGATAAAGAGATTTCAATTAAGGAACTCATTAAAATTTATCTAATATGGACAAATTAAGAATCAAAGGCAACTGGAACGAATTAAAAGGTCGTGCTAAACAAGAATGGGCCGATTTAACAGATGACGATCTTCTTTATGTCGAAGGTAAAGAGGATGAACTTTTAGGAAGAATTCAACAAAAAACAGGAAGAACCAAAGATGAAGTCCGTAGCTGGTTCGATAGAGAATTGGACAGAATCTAAGATCCAGATGTTATTAAAAAGGTGCTTGTTTCGTCAAGCATCTTTTTACAGCTGATATATAGTTGATAGTCAATGCTATATATGCTTAATAAATTCTAATTTTATGTTATGGGCACTAACAAAATATATTGCACAGAGTTATAAATTTATATCAAAAGCTTTAGTGATTTATTTATTATAAATTTTTAAAATGTTATATTATGGAATCAAAAAAAGAAACTTCAAAAAGTAAATCTAACAGCAAAACAAGCACAACAAAAAAGTCTCAAACCCGTTTCAACCCAAAGCATGAGGGTAAGTTAATGGAATTCTTTCACGAAGAATTAAAAGATATATACTTTGCCGAACATGAAGCCCTAAAAGCTTTAAAGAAAATGGAAAAAGCCGCAACCTCTAAAGCCCTCAAAGAGAGCATAAGCATGCACCACTCAGAAACCGAGGGTCAGATTACCCGACTCGAAGAAGTGTTTGCGCTTATAAATCAGAAGCCTTCTAAGAAAAAATGCGAAGGTATATTGGGTATTATAAAAGATGGAGATAGTGTTCTTGAAGATACCGATTCCGACACAATGGTTCGCGATGCAGCCATTATAATAGCAAACCAGAAGGTTGAACACTACGAAATTACATCCTATGGCAGTCTGGCCGAGCTTGCCAGAACACTGGGGCTTGATGAAGCTGCTCAATTATTGGAAGTTACCCTCGACGAAGAAAAAGACACAGATGTTACACTAACGGTTCTTGCAGTTGAATCTGTAAACGAAGAAGCCGTTAAGGAAAAGTGAAAACCAGTAGATTAATTAAGGTGTACATGTAATAAAAATGAATTATTAATTCTAAAAACAAACTATTATGCATTTCGAAAAACAAGCAGAAGTACTAAACGATTTAGTAAAAATAAATAATGACAGAGTAGATGGTTACAAAAAAGCTATCGAGAATCTACAATCTGATGATGCAGATTTAAAAATATTATTTCAAGAAAAGATAAGAGAAAGTCAAGCATTTCATAGCGAACTTACAGCTGAGGTTGCCCTCCTAGGTGAAGAATTTGCTAAGGGCACAATGGCATTAGGCAAAATATACAGGGCATGGATGGACTTTGGTGCATTTCTAACAGCAGGAGACAGAAAGATTGTTTTAAATAACTGCGAAAGAGGTGAGGATGCTGCAATTGTTGCATACAACACCGCTTTAGAGTCAGACGAATTAACTCCTAATCAAAGAGAAGTGCTACTTAGTCAACTCGAAATAATTAAATTGTCTCATAACGAAATTAAAGCCTTAAGAGACGCATTATAATTTCTTCTCTACATATTCAATTATTACACCCCTGAGGCATAATTTTTGCTTTTGGGGTGTATTCGTTTACATAACTTATTACTATACAATCGTGTATATCTATACATTATTGTTTATTATGCTAAAAATTAAACACAAGCAGTTAAATAACTGTAAAATGCAACTGTCTTGCTAGAACTTAAAAGTACCTTTGTTGTTTGAAATAGCGTGAAAATTAACACAGCAAAATTTCTAACACTTTTATGTATAAATATTTAACGACATCATTATTTCTTTTAATGAGCTTATTAACACTTGCCCAAACCGGCACTGTAAAAGGTAGAGTTTATAACCAAAAGAATAATGAGCCACTAGAGTTTGCTACAGTTCAGATACAGGGAACTGTAATTGGCACAACCACCGATTTAGATGGAAACTATGAAATTGAAGGCCCCCCCGGATTCGTACGACTAATGGTTAGCTATGTTGGTTTTGAAACTACACTTTCTTCCGAAGTGCATATTCAGGGAAATCAAACAGCATTTATTGATATTGCCGTTCCCGAATCATCAACACTTATCGATGAGGTGATAATACGGCCAACAATGAATCTCAAAAAGATTGAGAGTCCTGTGTCTTATCTTACTATTGGTGTAAGAGATATCGAAAAAGCAGCAGGTGTCAACCGCGACGTATCAAAAGCGGTTCAAACACTACCAGGTGTAGGTGCTACCGATCCCAATCGTAACGATTTAATTGTGCGAGGTGGTGGTCCTTCAGAAAATGTATTTTATCTTGATGGTGTTGAGATACCAATTATTAATCACTTTGCAACTCAAGGCTCCTCAGGTGGAGTAGTGGGTATTATAAACCCCGATTTCGTTAGAGAAATTAATTTCTATACAGGTGCTTTCCCGGCAAACCGTCCAAATTCATTAAGCTCTGTAATGGATATCCGTCAAAAAGATGGAAGTCGCGACCGCATACATACTCAAGTGGGGATTGGTGCATCAGATGCAGCATTTACAATGGATGGGCCAATAGGAGATAAATCAACCTTCATCGTATCAGCTCGTCAGTCATACCTACAGCTTCTGTTTAAATTCATTGGTCTACCTTTTCTTCCTACCTACAACGACTTCCAGGTTAAGTATAAATATCAGATCGATCCAAAGAATGAACTTTCTATAATTGGTTTAGGTGCCATTGATAATATGACACTCAATACAGATTTACAGGAAGATGGCACAGAAGCGCAGCGTTATTTACTCGACTATTTACCAGTATATCAACAATGGAATTATACTATTGGAGCTGTATATAAGCATTTTAGTACAAATTATTTCGATACATGGGTATTAAGTAGAAATATGTTGCGCAACAGAAATTTTAAGTACCCTAATAACGATGAGTCGCAACCAAAAGCATCAGATTATCTATCGGATGAAGCAGAAAATAAATTTAGATTCGAAAGAAGTTATCCCAACTTGCCAGTCAAGCTTCTATTTGGTGCAGGTATGACATATTCTCATTATATAAACGAAACAAACCGTAAGGTTTTTAGTAACGGCTCGCTCAACGATCTTATTTATAATACAGAGCTAGATTTATGGTCTTATCAGGCATTTATTCAGGCCTCCGACACCTATTTTAATAACAGGCTCGCCTTATCAATTGGTATAAATACAATTGGGAATAACTTCAATAATAATATGAAGAATCCGTTGAACCAAATATCACCTCGATTCTCAGTCTCTTATAGACTAACAGATAAGTGGGATATAAATGGCAATGTTGGTCGTTACGCCATGCGACCCGCATATACAACACTTGGATTTAAAGATGATACGGGTATTTTTGTAAACAAAAACGAAAACCTTAAGCACATTATTTCAAATCAGGCAATTGCAGGATTTGCATTCGAACCAAATAACAACATAAGATTTAATCTCGAGGGATTTTATAAACTATATGAAAATTATCCTCTTTCGGTTACAGATGGTATGAGCATTGCAAGTAAAGGTACCGACTATGGCCAGGTTGGTGACGAGGAGATTGTATCAACCGGAAAGGGTAGGGCTTATGGTATCGAGTTTTTAGGTAGACTTATAGATTATAAAAAATTCAATAGTACACTAACATACACCCTTTTTAAAAGTGAGTTCACAGGAGAAGATGGAGTTTATCGCCCAAGTAGTTGGGATACACGTCATATGGTAAACCTACTAGGTAGTTATGATCTCCCCAAAAACTGGAATATCTCAATGCGTTGGCGTTATGTTGGAGGAGCACCATATTCTCCAATTGATATGGAGCTATCAAGTAATAAGGATGCCTGGAGTGTTAACAACAGACCTTATATAGATTACAACAATTACAACTCGCTAAGAGTGAAAGATTCGCATCAGTTAGATTTAAGATTAGACAAGGAGTATTATTTTGAGAAGATGATGCTCAACTTCTATCTTGATGTTCAGAATGCATATAATTTCCAATCAGAGGGAAATCCTATATATACAAATAAAGATGCAAACGGAATGGTTATGGATGATCCTTCGGACCCCGAAAAACATCTACTTAGACAAATACAAACATACAACGGAACGGTATTACCTGCAATTGGTGTTATGATTAAGTTTTAGCAGGTAAGAATATATTGATTGTGTTTTTTAATTGGGAAATTTTATGAGTAACTATTCAGATAATTTCCCAATTTTCTATTTCACCTTCAACAATCTTAAATAATGGATGAGGATTTAAATCTGTAATTAAACTAACCTGCCTAAATCTATCAAAATCTCTTACCTCTAACTTCTTCAACAGATGTTCTCTTTCAAACACCATCTGACTATTAGTAACGTTTAAATAGCCACGAGTGAAGCTCCAATCGATTTTATTTTTGTCAAAATTATAATTACGTGAATTAGCTTCTAGTAAAACTTCACTCAAGTACCCATTAATAAAGTTTACAGCATTACCCGAATCCTTAAACCTATTAAGCTGTGGATGATTCTTATAACCTATAGTTTTTCCTTCTAAAACATGCTTGGCTAGCAATGCTTCTCTCCACAACGCAACAAGACCCTTAGTATCTAGGTATTTAGGATGTAATGACCAAAGTCTCATAATCTCATTAAGTATTTAATAAATAACAAATATAATCAATTATTATAAGTTTAATCTTCAAACTAATTTCATGTATATTTATGTTTTCATCTAGGTCAATGTAGCATAAACTGTGTTTATATCATCAAATATAATATCATGATTTTCAATGTATTATAAGTGCCTGAAAAAGAGGCTTCAAAGTGATTTGTTAAAAAAGAACTATGGTTTTTATACATTTTCTAATTTGATTTGTCTACTTTAGCAGATTAGTTATGATACAAACAATAATATTTAACACACAGAACAAGCCAACTGGCTCAGAAAAAAGTGAAGTAATAGATTTCTTATTCGAGAATCTTCAACAGTATGGCGATCCAAAAAATCAAATTGAAAGAGCAATAGATTACTCATTACAGGAGTTTACTTCTTTTGGTGGATTTACTATGGTATTGAAGGAAGATGGGGAGATCAGAGCTGCAGTAGTCATTAATAGAACAGGTATGGATGGATATATTCCTGAGAATATTCTGGTATATATCGCTACAGATAAAAATCACAGAGGTAAAGGAATTGGCAAGGAGCTTATAAAGCGCACAATTGAAGAGACCGATGGAGATATTGCATTACACGTAGATGCCGATAATCCTGCTAAAATGTTGTATGAGAAATTCGGTTTTACAAACCCCTATCTCGAAATGAGGTTAAAGAAATAATTATGGCCGAGCTTATAATACAGACACAGAAGATAAAAGAAAATATAAAGAGTTTAAGCGATTTTTTTGAAAAGCATAACTTCCAATGGAGCCTTGTAACAAAGGTGTTTTCGGGAGATAAGGAGTTTCTGAAACATATACTAACAGATGATGTAATTGAAAATATAAACTCTGTGGGCGATTCTCGATTAACCAGTTTGAGAAATCTAAGAGAGGTTAATCCAAATATGAGAACAATCTACATTAAACCACCAGCTGAGGTTTATGCAGATGAGGTTGTTAAGTATGCAGATATATCACTTAACTCATCGTTCAGTACAATTGAAGCATTAAATCAGGCTGCTGCAAAACAAAACAAAATTCATCAGGTTATTATTATGATAGAACTTGGAGAGTTACGTGAAGGGGTTAATAGAGAAGACCTGATATCGTTTTATGAAAGGGTTTTTAATATGCCTAATATCGAGGTAATAGGATTAGGTTCCAACCTTGGTTGCATGTATGGTATCGAGCCAAATTACGATAAATTGCTTCAGCTATCTATATACAAGGAATTGATATCTGCACGCTTTAAGAAAAATTTAAAATTTATATCAGGTGGTTCATCTATAACTCTACCGCTAATCGATCAGGGAACCGTGCCAAAAAACATTAACCATTTTAGGGTAGGAGAGGCAGCTTTCTTTGGAGTAAGTCCATTAAAGAACGAACAGTTTTTGGGGCTTCACACCGATACATTTGAATTTAGAGCAAATATCATTGAACTGGAGAAGAAAAAGATTGTACCCGAAGGCGTTTTAAGTGATGCCAACATAGGTCACACAGCCGATTTTAGCGACACAGACCGGAACGACACTACAGTGAAGGCAATACTTGATTTCGGTATGCTAGATGTAGATAATGAAGACCTTGAGCCGATTGATAAAGGTGTAAAATTTGTTGGCATAACTTCCGATATGATGGTTGTAGATATAGGTTCAAATAAAACCATAGATGGTAAAAAGAAATATCATGT
>Ga0209075_1000560_pt1 | contig 36470 bp, 33 predicted proteins | sample Stecom2011_FD_187523 | JGI IMG/M metagenome (GOLD analysis project Ga0209075, IMG submission 187523) | Agricultural soil microbial communities from Utah to study Nitrogen management - Steer compost 2011 (SPAdes) (version 2) | ecosystem: Environmental > Terrestrial > Soil > Agricultural land...
TTATAAATCTAAGTGGATATACTCCCCAAAATACAGAAACCATCGAATGCCATCTATATTCAACGGCTTAAACTATTGATATCACTACACTCTATTGCTTTTCTAACTTCACGATAACCTCAACATGTGCAGATTGTGGAAACATATCAAAAACGGTAATATCATTTATTTCATATTTTGCTTCCAAAATACTTAAATCTCTTGCAAGTGTAGCAATATTACAAGAAACATAAACTATTTTTTCTATTTCCATTTCCATAATTGAATCTAATAGAGCTTGATCACAACCTTTTCTTGGTGGATCAACAACTATTGTATCAATTTTTTGATCAGTAAATTTTTTTATTTCTTCTTCTGTTTTTCCTACAATAAACGTTGCATTATCTATTTTATTTAGTTTAGTATTTTCTTTTGCATCGTTAATTGCATCTTCTACAATTTCAATTCCATATACATGTTTTGCGTGTTTTGCTAACATTAATGAAATTGTTCCAACACCACAATAACCATCTACAATAACTTCGTCTTTTTTTGGATTAGCATATTCTAATACTTGAGAATATAGCTTTTCAGTTTGTGTATGGTTAGTTTGGAAAAACGATCGATATGAAAGAATAAAATCAAGTCCCATTATATTTTCAACTAATGTTTCTTTACCAAATAAAAGCTTATCTTCATCCCCTAAAATAACATTAGTATCTTTATTATTTATATTTTGAATTATCGTTTTTACATTTGGATATTTCTCTACTATTCTGCTTACAATTTTTTCTGAATGCGGTAATTTATTTTCATTTGTAATTAATACAACCATATAATCATCATTTACAGTATTTCTAATTAAAACATGGCGTAAATTACCTTTTCTGGTTTTCTCATTATAAGCTGTTATTCCATATTGATTTGCAAGGTTTTTTATTAAAATTGCAATTTCTGTAGATTGTTTTGGCTGAATGAAACAATCTGAAAACTCAACAACATCATGTGTTCCTTTTTTAAAGAATCCACAAATAACTTTTCCATCTCGCATTTGATATGGAATTTGTACTTTATTACGATAATAGTATGGTTCTTCCATCCCTATTATTTTCTTTATTTCAAAATCAATCTTGCCTAATCTTTTTAAAGTTTCATTTGCAGATTTTAATTTATATTCTAATTGGGCTTTATAGTTTAAGTGCATTATATCACAGCCACCACAAATCCCAAATATCGGACAAATTGGTTTTACTCTTTCTGGTGATGGTTTAGTTATTTTTATTAACTGTCCATATCCAAAATTTTTATTTATTTTAGTAATTTCAACTTTTCCTTCTTCACCAATTAGGATTCCTTGTACAAAAAGAGGGTAGCCATCTATTTTACATACCCCCAAGCCATTGTGGTTTAAATCACTACAATATACATTTATTACATCTGATACTTTCATTATTTTCACCATATAGATTATATCATAATTTAATCAATTTTCGAATCATTATTTCTTTTAATTGCTCTTTAAACTCTGAATAGTTGTATTTATACTTAATTACATCAATTTTTAGATTATCTAAATCTATTTGTGGTGAATCTTTCGTATAAACAAAAAGTAAATATGATTTAACTTTTAATTTCTTTTTTAAATTACATAATTTTAGAAAATCATAATTTGAATATTTATATGTATCTTTACATTCTGTGATAAATAATATTGAGTTATAATTAACTAAAACATCAACTTCTTGTATGCTTCCATCATTAGTTTTTATTAAACATCCTTGAAAAGCATTGAACCCAAGTTCATAAAAAGCTAAGTAAGTAATATATTCTAACCATAAACCACTTTTTTGAAAGAAATTCCTAATTGTTTCTGAATAAACATTTATTACTAAAAATCCTTTTGCTTCAAATTTATTAATAATTACCCCACATTTTTCCATTATATCGTATATATGTTTAAAAGAGTTTTTAAGTTGTGGGGCCAATATTTCAATAGAAAATATAATTGCATTATTACTATAACTTATAAGTAAGTTATTTTTCATTACATTTTCTAAGAAATTGTACCAATCAATTGGATAATTAATTATATATGCAAGTATTGATTTTATAAATCTTGTCTCGACTTCATCTAAAATGTTATAACACAAAGTAAAGTTGTTACTCTCATAAATTTCCAATCCCTTCACCCAACTAATTTATATAGAATTTAAACTTGGTCTATACTCACTTTTTTCTGAAATGGGTTATAGTACTTAAATGTGATTCTAATAATAGCAAGCATTGGGACTGCTAAGATCATTCCTAAAATTCCAAATAAAGAACCAAAAACTAATAAAGCAAAAATTACTATTATTGGATGCATTTTTATTTGTTTACTATTGATATATGGGGTTAGGAAGTTCGATTCTATTGTTTGAACAAGAAAGACAGCTAAAGCAACCATTAAAGCTTTTGATGGCGAATCAATTAAAGCATAAAGAACTGGGAATAAGGCTCCGATATATGGTCCTAAATAAGGAATGATATTTGTAATTGCTATAATAATCGCAAAAAATAAAGCAAAATCTAATCCCATAAAAATAAAGATTGATGTACAAGTTACAATTAAAATAATCATTACTAAAAATGCACCACGTATATATGAGGAAATTGTTTGATTTAATTCTCCTAAGTAATTACGAAAATGAATTTTATTTTTCTTAGTTAAATAATCTCTAAAATAACAAAGTATTTTTTCATAATCTAAAAGAAAATAAATTATTATCATCGGAATAACAATAATAATACTAAAATAACTTAGGAACTCACTTACAATTTTTTTTGGTAAATTTGATATGTTTTGAATTGTTTCTTCAAAAAATCCATTTAGATTATCAAATGTAGGTCGATATGATTCTGGTAGAAAATCTAGTTTAGCAGCAAAGTCATCTAACATTTGTTCAATATCTTCAGTTATCTCTGGCATTCTTTCAATTAATACTTTTACTTCATCTACTAAATGGGGAATGATTAAATATAATGTTAATGCAATTATTCCTAAAAATGCAAAAACTACAATAAAAACAGATACTGATCTTCTTTTTACTTTTTTATTTACGAAAACTACGAGTGGTTGTAAAATGTAGGCTACTGTAAATGAAATCAAAAATGGAATTATCATTTTTAAAAGAAATTTAAATACATCTATTATAAAAGGTAGTGATAAGTAAAATAGATAGATTGTTAAAATGAGTAGTAAAATAAATATTAGTCTTTTTATACTATTTGTCATATTATTCACCTATTAATATAATATGTGAATAAATTAAATTTAAACATTAACCTAAAAAAAAGAGATTGCTAAAGGCAACCTCTTATTTATTTATACTTATTTATTATTTACAAAGTATTTTAATGTTCTTACTAATTGAGCAGTGTAAGACATTTCATTATCATACCAAGAAATAACTTTAACTAATTGTTTTCCATCTACTTCTAAGATTGATGTAGAAAGTCCGTCAACGATTGATCCATATGTAGAACCGATAATATCGCTTGATACGATAGGATCTTCAGTGTATCCTAAACTTTCATTTGCAGCAGCTTTTAATGCAGCGTTAACTTCTTCAACTGTTACATTACGTTTTGGTTCGAATACTAAGTCAACTACTGAACCAGTAACTGTTGGAACACGTAATGCCATACCATCTAATTTACCTTGTAATTCTGGTAAAACTAGACCAACTGCAGCAGCAGCACCAGTTGTTGTAGGAACGATGTTAGCAGCAGCAGCACGTGCACGACGTGAATAGATTCCTGCTTTGTGTGGACCATCTAATGTATTTTGGTCATTTGTATATGCATGAACTGTAGTCATGAATCCTTTTTCAATACCAATTGTATCGTTTAATACTTTTGCAACAGGAGCTAAGCAGTTTGTAGTACATGATGCAGCAGAAATAACTTGTTCTGTACCATCTAATGTATCATGGTTAACATTATAAACGATAGTTTTTACATCTTTACCTTTAGCAGGTGCAGAAATAACAACTTTTTTAGCACCAGCATTAATGTGTGCCATAGCACCTTCTTTTGATCTAAATACACCTGTACATTCTAAAACAACATCAACATCTAATTCTTTCCAAGGTAAGTTGTTTGGATCTTTTTCAGCAAATACTTTAATTTCTTTACCGTCAACTACTAAAACACCATCTTTTGCAGTAATTGAATCTTGTTTGTAACCACCTTGTGCAGTGTCATATTTTAAAAGATATGCTAGGTCTTCTGCTCCTGTTAAGTCGTTTAAAGCAACAACTTCAAAATCCTCTGACCCGAACATTAAACGAAATGCTAATCTTCCGATTCTACCGAATCCATTAATAGCAACTTTTACAGCCATAAATAATTTTTCCTCCTTATGAATTTGTAAACTTTACAATTATATTATATACCTTTTTACCTTTTTTTACAATAAGTTTAATGCATTTGATAACGTTATCTTTGTTTTGTTAACGTTTTATTAATCTCCTTTACTTTTGAAATTAAATTTTCAAATTCAGCTAAACTTATTGCTTGTTCTTTATCACTTACTGAATTTTCTGGGTCAGGATGAACTTCAATCATTAATCCATCACTTCCAGCTGCAATACTAGCAAGAGCAAGTGGAGTAACTAATTCTCTTCTTCCGCTTGCATGCGATGGATCTACAATAATAGGAAGCTTAGTTAAACCTTTTACAACCGGAACACTACTTATATCAAGAGTATTTCTTGTTGCAGTTTCAAAAGTTTTAATTCCACGCTCACATAAAATAATTTGTTCATTCCCGTTTGCCATAATATATTCAGCAGAATTTAACCATTCTTCAATAGTATTACCAAAACCACGCTTTAATAATACAGGTTTTTTAAGTTTTCCAACTGCTTTTAATAATTCAAAGTTTTGCATGTTCCTTGCACCAATTTGAATAACATCAACATATTTTTCGTAAATAGGAATATCATTAAGTCTTACAAGTTCACTTACAACTTTTATTGGATATTTTTCTTTTATCTTCTTTATGATTTCTAAACCATCAAAACCTATTCCTTGAAACGAATATGGAGATGTTCTTGGTTTGAACATTGCACTTCGAATGTAATGGATATTTAAACTTACTAATTTTTCAGCTACCCTCATCATTTGTTCTTCACTTTCAATTGAACATGGCCCAGCAATAATTAATAAGTCTTTATCTTTTTCAAAATGATCAATCATAAATTGTTTATTATATTCTTTAACTAATTTCATTTTCTTCACCAATCAAATATAAAAGTGCTTCTTTATAACTAATAAATCCTTTACCATAGAAAGATTTACTACAAGCAGCTTTTATAACATTTGTCTTTCTAAAATCTTCTTCTCTTTCATAGATGTTTGTTAGGTGGACTTCGATAGTTTTAATATTTATTGCTTTAATCGCATCATAAATAGCATAGGAATAATGCGTGAAAGCTGCAGGATTTATAATAATCCCATCAACTTTATTAAAATATGCTTCATGAAGCTTATTAATAATTTCAGCTTCTGAATTAGATTGAAATACTTCTAAGTTTACATTATACATTTTTGCTAAACTCTTTAAGTAATGAACTAAATCATTATAAGTATTATTACCATAAATCTCTTTTTCACGTATTCCTAACATATTTAGATTTGGTCCATTAATTATTAATATATTCATTTAACTTCGCCACCACTTCATCAATTTCAATGTCTTCAATTATTAAATCACTATATTGCAAATATAAGTGTTTTCGTTCATTATATAATCTAACTAAATCCTCTTTATTTTTTATTAATGGTCGAGTATCATCAATTCTTTGGATTAATTTTTCTAACTTTTCATCTAAAAAAACAATTAATCCATTTCGTTTTAAATAATTCATTGCAATACTAGATGTAACTATTCCCCCACCTGTTGAGATAATTTGTCCAGTTTTAGATGAAACTTTATTTGCATACTCAACTTCTAATCTACGAAAATCAGCTTCAGTACCCATTTTTAAAATACTATTTAAGTCATGCTGATTATTTTTCATTTCTTCATCTAGATCAATAAAAGTATAACTTAATTTTTCACTTAATTTTAAGCCAATTGTACTTTTACCAGAATAAGGCATTCCAATTAAAACAATATTGGTGAGTCTGAGATTCAATTTTTTATAAACTTCTTCAATTAATTCAGTTTTATCTTCGCCTAAATAGAGACTAGCAGCTTTTGCTGCTTGACTAACTAACATCATTAATCCATTAACTTTTTTTATATTTTTATTACCACTTAATAATAACGGCGTGTTTTTCGGATTATAAATAACATCAATCAACACTTCAATTTTAGTAAACTTATCAAGTGAAAATAAATAACTATCTTTAAAATTAGGATAAGTTCCATATGGAGTAGCATTAATAATTATTTCATAATCTTTAAACTTTAGATATTCAGAAATAGGATATTCATTTTCATCTCTTAGATTTCTTACAAGTTTTATAATATTTTTTGGATTATATTGTTCTAAAACTTTTTGGATTGTTGTTGCTGTTGCACCATTACCAACAATTATCACATTTTTATTTTTTACATCAATCTCATGATAATTAATAAGTTTATCAAACCCAAAGAAGTCGGTATTAAAACCAACTAATTTTCCATCTTTTTTTATTATCGTATTTACAACACCTGTAAGTTGACTTGAAATATCTAGTTCATCACAAGCTTTATAGGCATCATATTTATAAGGATTAGTAATATTTATCCCTAAAAAATCTATTTTTAATGCTTCTTTAAAATTATCACTTCTAAATAAATTATAATTTTCTAAACCTAATAACTCATATATCTTTGGGGAATAGGAATAATTTAAGTTTTTTCCTATAAGAAAATATTTATAATCTTGAAGTTTTTTACTATTTTTAAATATTTCTCTATAAATATTTTTTATTTCCTTAGAATTTTGATAGTTGTTTGCTTGCTTTAGAACTTCCTTTTCACGGGTTTCATCTAAACTATTTAAATTATTTAAAACTTTAACTTTGCCAATTTCTTTTGCAATTTCCATTCTTTTATCTAAAGCAGTCATTATTTCTTTATCAAGTTCATCAATCATTTTACGATAATCTTTTAACTTTTCCATAAATTCATTCCCATCAATAATTCTAAAATTGCATAGTGAGTAACTGCATTAACAACATGTAAACCTTTAATTGCAATGATTGTATCGTGTCTACCACCAACTTCAAATATTGTGTTTTCTTTTGTTACTAAGTTGATTGATTGTTGAGGTAAACCAATTGAAGATGTTGGTTTAAAGATTGTCCTAAAAACAATTTTGTTTCCATTAGTAATTCCACCGTTTATTCCGCCATTTTGGTTACTTAAAAATTTAACTTTATCATCTTCAAATTTTAACTCATCATTAGCTTCTGATCCATATAGATTTACAAAATCGAAGCCTGTCCCAAATTCGATTCCTTTAATTCCAGGAATTGAAAATATTAAATGGGATAAAACTGATTCAAAACTATCAAAAAATGGATTACCTAAACCTATTGGACAATTTTCAATAAATGTCTCAACTATTCCACCTAAACTATTTTTTTCATTTTGAGTATTTTTAATTAAATCAAGCATTTCCGATTTTACATTTTGATCAACAACTGGAAATACTTCTTCTTTTAAATTTTCTAAATCACTTACAGTTAATTCTTTATTAGTATCTTTAAGGTTTTTAATTTGTTTTATTCTGGATGCAACAATTATATTTTTTTCTCTTAAAAGTTGTTCGGAAAGTGCACCAAGTACAACTAAGGCAACAGTTAACCTTCCACTACTTACACCACCACCACGATAATCATTGAATCCATCATATTTGTGATAGTAGGTGAAATCAGCATGGGATGGTCTAGCTATGCCTTTTATTTTCTCATAATCTGCACTTTTTACATCACTATTTTTAATTAAAACTGTAAGTGGCGCTCCTGTAGTATATTCATTAAAATAACCACTAATTATTTCAAACTCATCTGTTTCAAATCTTTTTGATGTAACTTGATTTAAGCCTCTTCTTAATGCTAGTTTATGTTTTAAATTTTCTAAATCTATTTTTATACCACTAGGATAATTGTGAATTGTTAGGCCGATGTATTTTTCGTGTGATGCACCAAAGATTGATACTTTTAAATGTTTTCCAAATGTACTCATTTATAACCTCATTAGATAATCATTAATTTTAACTTCAGTAATCTTTACTTTTCCTATTTTTTCGAGTTTAGGTAGTTTTATAACACCATTTCTTATTTTCTTATCTTGTATAATAAATGCTTTTAGTTCATCTTTATCAAAACTAATTTGATTTTCAATTTCAAACTTTTGCATTAATCTAATTAGTTTATCTTTAATATCTTCAGCTTCTATTTCATAAAGCATTCCATATATAACGCATATTCCATGAGGAATTGTATAGTTAGATACTGCTTCTATTGCATGGCCAATTGTATGACCAAAATTTAAAGCTAACCTAATACCATTATCAAATTCATCTTTTTCTGTTATTTCAGCTTTTATTTTAAGACATTTATAAATAAGTTCATCAATTGAAAAGTTTGAAAATAACGAATTAAATAAATCTTCATCAAAACAAAGCCCATATTTAATTACTTCACCAATACCTGATAAATATTCATTTTTCGGTAAAGTATTAAGTAGAATTGGATCAACAAAGATTTTTTCCGGATGATGAATTGATCCTATTTGGTTCTTATATACCTTAAAGTCAACTCCAGTTTTACCACCTAGAGTTGCATCGACTTGAGAAATCAAGGTTGTAGGAATATTATAATAATTAATTCCACGCTTATAGGTTGATGCAACAAAGCCACCTAGATCACTTATAACTCCGCCCCCAAAATTAATTAAAATATCAGTTTTAGATATTTCACTTGAAAGCATTTTTTCAATTATCTTACTTACATTATCTAAATTCTTTTCCTTTTCACCTGCTGGTAATACTACCCATGTAGAGTTAGGTACATTTAGGGCTCTAGAATATAGTTTATATATATTTTCATCTGTAAGAATAATATATTTTTTACCTCTTGGGATTAAAGATGAAATATTTTCTAGTAAATTGTTTTCTAAATAAATATTTGTTTTGTTTGTACTATATTTTACTTCTAATGTTTTCATCAAACTACCTCAAATCTTGCACCTAGGCGTGCTAGGTCTTTGAAAAAGTTTGGATATGATTTATTTACAACTTCAATATTTTTAATAATTACTGGGTTTTCAGTGATTGTTGCAAGGATTGCTGTTGCCATAACAATTCTATGATCATTGTAAGATGCTATTGTTGCATCTCCTTTTAATTTAGCTTTTCCTTGGATAATGATTGAATCATCGCCTAACTTTACAAATCCTCCAAGTAAGTTACATACTTCCTTAATGGCAAGCTTCCTATTACTTTCCTTGTATGAGAGTTTATTAGTACCTTGAATAATTACTGTCCCATCCGCATTAGATGCAGTAGCGACCAAAATAGGGGCTAAATCTGGCGTTTCTTCAATGTTTAAAGTAATGCCACCTAAACTTCCTTCAAGGTAAGTAATAATATCTTCTTCAACTCTAAATTTCACTCCCATAGCATCAAGAAAATCTAACATCTTCTTATCACCTTGAATGGAGTCTAAATTTAAGCCTTTAACTTGAAGTTCTTGGTGAAATACACTCGCAGCTAACCAAACAGCTCCATTTGAAAAATCACCCTCAACAGTAACATCATTTGCCTTAAATTTTGAAGCATTATCAAGTCTAATAACATCATCTTCAATTACAAAGTTAATACCGAATTTATTTAAAGCATCAATTGTAAGTTTAATATAAGGATTATTAAAATCAATATCTTTAACTTTTACTTTTGCATCCTCTCCTAAAAATGGAAGTGCAACTATCATTCCACTAATCAACTGAGTTGTAATTTTTCCTGATAATAGAAACTCTTTTTCAGTGAAATTACCAGTAATTGTAATTGAATAAGTTCTTCTTTGAAAATCTAGTCCTTTTAAATCTAGAAGGTCACTTGTATAAATTCTATCAATAAGTCTTTTTGTAGATGTGATTGTAACTTTTTTTGAAAACAAAATCAAAATTGGCAGTAACACTCTAAGGGTTGTTGCTGATTCGAGGATTGTTAAAGTGCGGTCAGTTAGTTTTGGTTTTCCAACACCTTTTACAATAATTTGATCTTTTTCAATTTTAAATTTAGCACCAAGCTGTTTTAAAACATCTATTGTAGCTAAAGTATCATCACATATTAAAGGGTTTTTAATTATTGATTTTCCTTTGCTTAAGGCAGCACAAATAAGATAACGATGTGTTATGCTTTTTGATGCAGGAACTTCAATAATACCTTTTAATTTACTTGGAAAAATTTTTAAATCCATATTAATCACCTAATATATAATAAGTATACTATAAGTTGCAAAAAAAATAAAGTAGAAACTAATCAATCTAAAAGAGCCTCAAATGAGGCTCTTTGAAAGTCAATTTTATCTTTCGCTTAATATAATTCTTGCAACAAGTGGTAAAATTTCTAAGTATAGCCAAATTATGATGAATATGAGTCCAAATGCTACATACCATTCGTAAACTTTTGGAGCACCACCTTCAACAACTTGACGTACTTGTTCCATATTGAAGAACAAATATAATGTTGCAAGGAATATAACTATTCCAGAAACAAGTAAATTCATACCAAAACTAAATTCCATACCACGATAAACAGTAGCACCTAAAATCCAAATAATGATTAAACTTATCATTACGGAAATTGCAAAAGTTGTAAGGAAAGAGACAAATCTTTGATTAACCTTTACAACATTAGTGATATAAAGCGTTGCAACAACTGCAATAACAACTACAGTTGATAGTAATGCTATCATAACTGAGCCTGGTGCAACTTCATTAAATGCTAAGGATACAATTCCAATAACCATTCCTTGGCCAATGCAATATAGTGATCCCATTACCTTTGAAAGTCTAGGCGAAAACATCGCAATAAGCGCAAAGATAAATGTTGTAAATGCAGAGACCATTAATAAAGCTACAAATAATCCTTCATTAATAAATAATAATGCAAGGCCACCGAATGCACCGATTAATGTCATAGCAACAAAGAAGAGTAATTTACTCGCAACACCTTTATATGTTGCAGTAGCTCCTTCAAGTACAAATTCTTCATTTAGTACTCTTCTAAAAACTGGGTTATTATTTCCAAATCTCATATCTTACCATCCTTTTTTTATAATCTCTATATATATATTATAAACCTTTTTTCATTAAATTACAACTTTATTGGCATTAAAATAAACCAATTTGGTCATCTTGTGGAAGTTTTCCAAATGTTCCTAGTTGTAATAAGCGTTCATATAGAGTTGTGTTAATTTTTGTTCTATTTAATACATCTCTAATGGAAGTAAATGGTGCTTCATTTCTTGCATCAGTGATCGAATTAGCAGTTGAAATTCCAAGTGAGTCAACAGCAGAGAATGGTATTCTTAAGCTATTATCTTCAATTACGAAATCTCGTGCTTCGGATTTAAAGATGTCTACTTGTTTGAAAGTATAACCTCTTGCAGTCATCTCTAAAGCAAGTAGAAGGGTATTGTATAACTCTTGTTCTTTATTCGAAGCATTTCTTGCCATAATTTTTTCTTCTAATTCTTTAACTTTTAGTTTAATTGCAGAATAACCACTAGCCATCACTACTACATCAAATTGATTTGCACGTCTTGAGAAGAATGCTGAGTAGTAATAAAGTGGTTTATAAACTTTAAACCAAGCAATTCGTAAAGCCATAATAACATATGCCGCAGCATGAGCTTTCGGGAACATATATTTAATTGCTTTACAAGAGTCAATATACCATTTTGGTACATTATATTTTAACATCATCTTCTCTTGGTCTACAGTAACTCCACGACCTTTACGAACACTTTCCATAATTTCAAATGCATCTGATGCACTAAGTCCACGTTTAATTAAATAAACCATAATATCATCACGACAACCGATTAAATCTTTAAATGGTACAGGTGGAACACCTGGCTTCTTACCAAGCATATAATCCCTAGCATTACCATTCCAAACATCGGTTCCGTGGCTTAGACCTGAGATTTTAATTAAATCATCAACTGTTTGTGGATTTATTTCACTTAACATTTCCTTTGTTAGTTGTGTTCCAAACTCAGGAATTCCTGTAGTTCCTACTACTTGGTGGATTTGAGTTGATTCAACACCTAAAGAAGTTAATCCAGAAAAGATTGATAATACTTTTTTGTCTGAAAGTGGTATTTCTTCAACAGTCTTAAATGGAAACTCACTAGGATTTGCTTCTACAAAGTTCATTAAGAAGCGAATCATTGTAGGATCATCATGACCAAGAATATCTAGTTTTAATAAGTTATCTTCGAATTTATGATAATCGTAATGAGTTGTTCTCCACGGAGCATTTAAATCATCCGCAGGATATTGAACTGGTGTTATGTCGCTATATTCAATTTCTTTTGGAATAACAACTATTCCACCTGGATGTTGTCCTGTTGAACGTTTAACACCTGTAATTTTGTTTGCAAGACGATTAATTTCACAAGTCCTTGCTTGGATACCTTTACGTTCTAAATACCCTTTTACATAACCATAAGCTGTTCTAGATGCAATAGTTGAGATAGTACCTGCTCTAAAGGCATTATCTTCACCAAATAGTTCTCTACAAAACTCATGAGCTCTTGCTTGATATTCACCTGAGAAGTTTAAGTCGATATCTGGTACTTTATCACCATCGAAACCTAAGAAAGTTTCAAACGGGATATCTACACCATCTTTTTCTAATTCATGACCACATGTAGGACATGTTGCATCTGGTAAGTCAAAACCAGTTCCAACTGTTTGTAATACTTCCTCAAACTGTTTTGCTTCTTCAGATACTTCATATAATTTCTTTTCTTCATCATTAAACTTAAATGCACTAAAGTGACACTTCTTGCAGTAATAATGAGGTACTAAACCATTAACCTCAGTTATCCCCATAAAGAAGGCAACTAAACTTGAACCTACACTTCCGCGACTACCTACTACATACCCAGCATCTTTTGATCTTTTTACTAGCAAGTGGGAAATATAGTAAATGGAAGCATAGTTGTTTCCAATAATACTATCTAATTCTTTGTTAATTCTATCTTCAATATATTTAGGTAGATTTTCCCCATACAATTCTTTTGCTTTTGAATAAGTTAAATCATGCACAGCTTCTTTAAATGATGGTACTCCCATATCTTTCATAAAGTCATCGCTTGGGGCGAATAACTGATTAGGGAAAAGAGGGAATTCTTCTACCATATCTGCAATTTTATTTGTATTAGTAATTACAACTTCTTCTCTTGTTAGTTCATCTAAAAACATAAACTCAGCTAACATTTCTTCGGTTGTTAAGTAGTTTTGGTAAGGTATTTCTTCAACACGATAAAGTGGGTGTAAACCTCCCCCTACTTGTGGTGCATTAATAAAGATTTCTCTAAACTTTAAATCTTCTTTATTTAAAATGTGCACATCTCCAGTTGCAACTACTAATTTATTTTTTTCTTTTCCTGCTTTAATGATTCGTTTAATTGCATCTTTAATACATTCTTCATCATATTCTGGATCTCCTGAATCAAGAATATGTTTATAATGACTTACTGGTTGGATTTCTAAAAAGTCATAGAAATCTACTGCATCTAATAGTTTTTCATAACTATCACGAGATGCAATATCAAAGATATCACCATTGCCACAACCACTTCCGATTAATAATCCTTCACGGTGTTTTTCTAACACCTTTTTCAATATTCGTGGTTCTCTATAAAAATGATTTGTATGCGAATCACTAACTATTTTATATAAATTTTTAAGTCCAGTTCTATTTTTTGCTAAGAGAGTGAAATGGGTAGGATAAGCAAATTTAAATGCTTCCTCTTCATCGATTAATGAATTAATTTTATTATAATTTGTAATTCCTAACTCTTCTAAATCACCAAGCATTTTTAAGAAAATATTTCCAAGAGTTTTTGCATCATAAATAGCTCTATGATGTTGAGTTAATTCTACATCAAAATGTTTTGCAAGTGCCTTTAAGTTAAATGTTTTTAATTTATCACCATAATAAACTCTTGCAAGTTGCATTGTATCGATTGTAGGAAGTTCACCAACATATAAGTTATTATCTTTTAAATTTCGATAAAGGTGAGAGTTATCAAATGTTGCATTATGGGCAACTAACACAGCACCTTCAATAAATTTATTAAACTGAATTATTACTTCTTCAATTGGTGGGGCGCTTCTTACATCATCCTCAGTAATACTTGTAATTTCTGTAATCTTACTTGAAATTTTACGTTTCGGTTTTACAAAAGTACTAAACTCATCAACTACAAAACCATTTTGAATTTTTACTGCAGCAATCTCAATAATATCATCATAAATACTTGATAGCCCTGTAGTTTCCACGTCATAAACTACATAAGTAGCTGTTTTCAAATCAATATCCGCTTCAGTTAAAGCAATTTTAAATTTATCTTCATCAACTAATGCACCTTCAAGACCAAATATTGGTTTAATCCCTGCTTTTCTTGCATGCATATCAAGATCCGGAAGCGCCTGCACATTATAATGATCTGTTATTGCAATTGCTTTATGACCGAGTTGTTTTAGTAAATCCATATATTCTTCAATATCTACTACACCATCTTGCGTAGACATTTTTGAATGCGCATGTAATTCAACTCGTTTTACTGGAGCAAGATCCACTCTTCTTTTTACATCTGTCTTTTCAATTCCTAGAATTTCACGAATATTAATTACAATATCTCTAGAGAAGCGATCATAAACTGCACTTCCAAAAACTCTTACACGTTTACCAGCCATGCAGTGTTCACGATAAAAAGCTTCATCACCATTACGATCATTTAAAAATGATTTTATTATAATTGAGTCTTCGCCATCATAGACAACACCTTCATAGATTTTATATCCTTTAGGTTCATTAATTACAGCTTCTATTACATCACCTTCAATAACAAAATTTGTAGTGGTGTGTTTTTGTTGATATTCAATCAATTCAACTTCTGATGCTGGAATTTCTTTAAGCGGTGTAATTGGTCCGTTAATTTCTTTAGTAAGTTTATTTCGTTTACGATGAACTTTTTCTTTTTCTGGTGTATTTTTAGCTTGTTGTTCGTAGAGATGTTGTTCAAGGAGGGCTTGTTTAGTATCTTTTTCAATTCGCTCCTTAATTTCCTCTTCTAGTGGTGTTTGGAAAGGACTATGCGAACAACTAACTTCAATATCTAATCCATAATTATCAAAAAACTCTTTAACTCCAGTTAATAAGTTATTAACCATTTCTTCTTCAATTTTATTTGCAACAAAAACTTTAATTTCATTATGGAAAAAATCAGAATTAAATGTTTTAAGACCTGTATAGCGAGGTCTATTTTCTTTGCAATAATCTAAGAAGAAATTATAATACTCTTCTACAAATTCTTTTGATAAATTATTATCTTGATAAGAATATTTGACTATTATATCATTAATTTTTGCTTCAGTTTTAAAATAATTAATAAGTCTTTCTTCTAATAAATTTAAATCTTTAACTTTAATGACAGCTTTAAAATTTAAAAAGATTGTCCAAGTATTATCTTTTTCATTTACTAAAACTTTTAAAATCTTTCCGTCATTATAGTTAGCAGGATCTAAATTTAGTTCTGTAATCAATTCTTTAAATTTTTGTTTGTTCATATCTATCTCATGCCTCATATTACGTATTTTACCATACTTCTACATATTTTTCTAGTCTAGAAAAAAGAGATAAATTATGGGTTTATTAGATTAAGCTAAATATATTGCTATAAAGTGTAATACAGTTCCAATTATTGTAAATATATGCCATACCATATGAGTAAACTTAAATAACTTTAAGGAATAAAAAACTATTCCAATTGTATAGGAAATCCCACCAAGTAAAATTAATATTGACGGAACAAGTCCAAGGGTTGTAAAAACTGTTTCAATATAAAATATAGCTATCCAACCTAGTAAAACATATAAAAACATGTGTACAAATTTAAATTTTCCAAATTTTATAAAGTTTAAAAGGATTCCAATTAAGCTTCCAACCCATAAAATAACAAATAATGTTAAGCCAATATTTCCTCCAATAACAACCAAAGTTAGAGGTGTATAAGTACCAGCAATTAATAAATAAATGCTCATTCTGTCAAACTTATGAAACAATCTTTTTACCCTAGTACCTAGTGGTAACCCATGATATAAGGTCGATGAAAGGTATAAACAAAAAACACCAAATGCATAAATGATATATGCTAAGTTTTCATAAAATCCTCTACCTTTTGCCTTTTCAAGAAGTAAAACTAGAAAGACAATTGCAAGAATTATTCCAATACCGTGAGTAATTGCATTTGCTATTTCTTCACCGAAAGTATAAAATTTTTTCGGCTTTATTACTTTTGACCCATCTTTAATTGCTTCATTTTTGATTACAATTTGTAATTCTTCTTTTAATAAATTTGACCTACTTAAAACTATTTGTGCATTAATTACATTATATTCTGAGATACTAAGTGTTTTTAATTTTCTTCCTTCTTTTTTTGCTTGTAATAACCTTGAATAAACTTCTCTTGCTTCTTTAATTTCAGCTTCACTAGGAGTATAAAATTCATTAATTTCAGCTAATTCCCCAATTTCTTTTGTTAGCTTACTAACTGCACCGAATTCTCTATCTTCTTTTAATTCAGAAAGCAAATTATCTTTATTGGCATTATATCCTAAAATTAATGGTTTCTTTGCAAGCATGGCCGGAATAAAAATTTTATTTTTTAATTCATGTGTAGGATTATTAATACCTACATAATCATAAAACCTAGCCTCATCAAAATGCATACTTACTACTCTACCGTAACTAGCAATTTTACGATAATTTTCAATTGCTTGTGGAGTATTAATATATGGGATAAATTTAAGTGTTCCAAAATCTAAGCGCATCTCATTTTCAATACTTCTTGCTTTGACTGTTAATCTATTTAGGCTTTTTACTGTAGTATTTAGAATTGCAAAACCTGTTAAGTAGTTTGCATATACTTTTACTAAGTCTTTATATGCAGTTTTTAAATTAAATGCATCAATAAGGGCATAAATTTGAATTCCTTTTTCAAGTAAAATATCAAATCTGTTTTCATAGTTTTCAAAATTATTAAATATATAATTTAAGTCACTACTTTCAATTATTAAAGCATCAGCATTTAATATCGCTTCATCAAAGTAAATATTATAATTATTTTTTTCAATTTCTAAATATGATCTTGGGATTTTATTTTTCATAAACAACTCTTCCGCCTGTTATTGTATAAAGGACATTGATGTCTTTTATCTTAGTATTTTCTATATTATAAATATCTTTATCTATTATTATTAGGTCACCTAAGTAACCTACTTCTAACTTGCCTTTTATTTTCTCTTCATAGCTCATATAAGCGCCATTTACTGTATAGGCATGAATAGCATCAGCTACACTCACTGCTTCACTAATGTTATATGTAACTTCTTCACTTAAATCTTTTCTTGTAACAGCATGATAAATTCCCAAAAATGGATTTAAGCTTTCCACAGGTGCATCACTACTAAAACTAGTTACAGTATTATCAAATAATGTCTTAAATGCATATGAAGTTTCTGCAAGGCTTTTTGCAACTTTATCATACACCATAAACATATCAGTATTAATAAAGATTGGTTGAACAATTGCATTAACTTTTGTTTTTTTAAACTTTTCTAATATTTCTTTAGATGTAATTTGTACATGAACAACTGCGTTTCTCTCAGTCGAATATGTCTTTAGGTGATCTAATGCAAGATCAATTCCTCTATCTCCTATAGCATGGATAATAACTGGTTTTTTTATACTTTTTGCTGCATTAATAAAATTTGTTAACTCTGATTTTGTTAGACAAAGAATACCATTTTGATTATCGCCTAAATAATTATCATAAAGTGCAGCAGTATTAGCACCTAAGGAGCCATCAATAAATAACTTTAATGGACCAAATTTTAAATAGTTATTTTCAAAATCAAAAAATTTATAAACTTCTATTAACTCATTTGGCACTTCAGGAGTAATCTGGTGATTAATTCTTGCATTAAGTTTATTTTCAATTGCAAGTTCTTTATATGCAGAATATATTTTTTTATGGATATCAAGTTCTCCACTTAAATCATTAACTTGGAGACTTGTTAAACCTAATTTATTTGCATCTTTAATTCCATCTAAAATAAATTCTTTATATTCTTTTACTGAGTAATTTTTTGTGATTTCATTAAGTAAATTTAATGCATTTTCTCTTATAACACCAGTTAACTCTCCATTTTCTACATCTAGTGCTCCACCATCAACTTTAGTATTTAGGTTTAAGTTTAAAACTTCTATTGCTTTAGAATTGATTGTACAAATGTGACCACAAACACGATAACAAATAATTGGTAAGTCAATTGATATTTTATCTAAATCATGTTTTGTAAGAAGTCTTTTTTCAACTAAATTATTATCATTATATAAATTTCCTACAATTACTTTTTTGCTAGGATTATTCTTAATGTAAGCTTTTCCTAATTCAATCACTTCTGATATTGACTTTGCATTTTCTAATCTTAAGTTATTTTTTAAACGTGAATAGCCAACTAAATGTAAATGTGAATCATTTAGTCCAGGTAATACTCTGTTTCCTTTTGCATCAATTACTTCTACATCTTTATATTTAGCTTCTAACTCTTCACTTTTCGCTATTTCTTTAATAAATTCATTTTCGATTAAGATTCCTTGTAGTTGGTCATATCCTTTAATTTTTGCATTTAAGACAAGTAGCATATTTTACTCCTTTACTACATTTTTAGTAATTATATCATATCTAGAAAATAAAAGTAGTTAATTTAAAACCCTCATTTTATTAAATGAGGGTTAAATTTTTACAATGTTTCTGGATCCATATTTTTTACAATTTCAAGCACTTCTTTAATTTGCATCATTGCATAATCCATTTGTTCTTTAGTATGCGTTGCAGTATAAGAAGTTCTTAGTAAGCTTTTACCTACTGGAGTAGCAGGTGAAATAACAGGGTTAACATAAACACCACGTTCTAATAATAATTTACATGCAACAAATGTTAGAATGTCGTGGTATGTATAAATTGGGATGATAGGCGTAACTGATTCCATAATCTCAATTCCAAGACTCTTTAACCCTTTACGCATGTAATCTGATATATCTAGTAATGCTTTAACTCTTTCTGGTTCACGTTTAATTATATTTAATGCCGCTCTTGCACTAGCTACACTTGCAGGTGTAATTGAAGCAGAGAAAATAAATGGACGAGAAACGTGTTTTACGTATTCTACAACTTCTCGCTTAGCTGCCATATAACCACCTAATGAAGCTAGAGATTTAGAGAATGTTCCCATATAAATATCAACTTCATCCTCTAAGTCGAAGTATTCAGCTGTACCTCTACCGTGTTTGCCTAACACACCAAATCCATGTGCATCATCAACCATGATTCTTGCACCATATTTTTTACCTAGTCTTACAATTTCTGGTAAGTTAGCAATGTCACCGCTCATAGAGAATACACCGTCAGTAACAATTAAAATACCTTTATCTTCTGGAATAGACTTTAATACTCTTTCTAAATCTTCCATATCGTTATGTTCATAACGAAGTAGTTTTGCATAACTTAGTCTACAAGCATCATAAATACTTGCATGATTTTCTTTGTCACCAACAATTACATCATTTCTACCAGCTAGGGCAGAAATAATTCCAAGGTTTGATTGGAATCCAGTAGAAAAGGTCATAACGGCTTCTTTTTTCAAAAAGTCTGCTAATTCTTCTTCTAACTTTACATGGATATCTAATGTACCATTTAAAAATCTAGATCCTGAGCAGCCACTTCCATATTTTTCAACTGCTTTTACTGTTGCTTCAATAACTTCTGGATGTGATGTTAATCCCAAATAGTTATTTGACCCCAACATAATAGTTTGCTTTCCTTGGATAAGGACTTCTGTATCTTGTCTCGATTCTAATTTATGAAAATATGGGTAGATCCCTTTTTCTTGTACCAATTTTAGTTGTTCGAGCGATGAGCATTTTTTAAATAAATCCATATTTCCTCCTATTAAGTTAAAAAACCTAAATCATATTAATAATATTTTTTATTATACCACTTTTAGATTGATTTGTTAAGTAGATTATAATCTAATAGTAGTCTAATTAATAAATGATTTAATTTTTTACTTTCTTTTCTCATTATCCTAAATTAAATACATTATACACTATTTTTCGAAAAAGTAAATACATAATTTTAAAAGGCCAAAAATTGGCCTAAAACAAATTATGGATAAATATTTATTCGAAATATATTTTTACAATATCACCTTGACTAGTAGTAACATCTACTAGATTGCCTACATAATCATTATCTATGCAAGCAATTAACATATCCACATCAATATTCTCACTTATTAATCCGTGATCTACTCCATTGATTTTTACAGATTTATTTACAATATTATCAATATTTCCTGATGCAATTGCTGCTTTTAAAAATGCAACTGGAATACTAATATTTACATTGTCACCTTTATGAGAAGTAACTTTAATTTTAAACATTCTTAAATTATTTTTTTTGGTTACTTCTTCCTGTGGTACTGTTTCCTCATCTACACTATCTATTGTTTTTAAAAGATCTTCTGCTTCATCAACAGTAATAATACCATCTTTAAGCATTTCTAAAATTTTCATTCTTTCTTGCATTTCTTTACTCCTGTTTTTTATTTTCGTCAAAGAAACTTGCATTTTCATCTTTTAATGGGTCAATTTCTTCCACTTCAACTTCTACATCTACCCCACCATTTTTGTTAAACATCTTCTCGCCATATTTTAAAATGGCATCATCCACCTTTTTTACAGCAATATCAACTTTCTTAATCCCTTTTTTAATTGATGTCTTTACTTTTCCAAAATCAATTTTTTCATATTCTTCTTTAACTTTTTCTTTAGCCTTTAATATATCTTCTTTTGCACGTTCAAGTTCTGCTTTAATTTTAGCTTTTATTTTTCTACTTTTCTTTTCATCTTTTTGATTTTCTTCAAGGATAGCAAGTAACTGATCTCCTTCCTCAACGCTAATAACTCCATCCCTAACCATTTCTAAAACTTTTCTCTTTTCAAGATTCATATAATCACCTCAAATTTTTTAGTAAATTAGTAGCTTCCTCATAACTGATTTCTTTAGCTGCTAATTTATCTAATATTTCTTGACGTTTTAATGAGTCTTTACTATTAATATCATCACTCACATCATAGCCCATTGTATTCAAGACTTCATTTAATAACTTCTTAACAGTAGGGTAAGATATATTAAGGTCTTTTTCAATTGCCTTAATACTACCAGAATTTTTTAAAAATACTTCTACAAAGTTCAATTGTTCTTTTGTTAATAAAGATAATTTACTTAAACTGAATGCTCCATTAATCTCAATTTGGCATTTATCACAATGTAATCTTGTTATAGTAAGTTCATTAGCACAAATTGGACAGTGGGAGATTACTTCTTTTTTCATGTTAACTCCTTTCTAAATGAGTCTAATATTAACTATAGCTTCACTACTTTTCACTTTTATCTGCGAACCACCACCACATTCTCTAATAATCTTATAAAAACTTGGATCAATCCCGTTCTCATTTAAGACTTTATAGACTATTGGTTTTATTAAACCTAGTGGTAGAGGGAAGAAAAACAATAAATTTACGAATCCACTTACAAATTTATGGTCTTTTATTTTTATGCGCATATATGCATAATTAGCCTTTCGTGACTTTATTCCATATATTAATTCATAGGCTTCTTCAGGAGATAGTCTTCCTTTTTTAACTTTTTTTAAGATTTTTCTCATATTTCTTCCTCTTCACTTACTATTATACGCATTTAATTAATTGTTGTCAACAATAATATTAATTTTATTAATATTTATATTAATTTTATTAATTTTATCATTAAATAAATAAAGACTTAGATGTAATACTCTAAGTCTTTTGTCTTTTCATATATTTTTGCTTTAGTGCCTATTACTGTTTTATTATCTGGGACATCAAATGTCACTACAGCATTAGCACCTATTTTTACATTATCCCCAATTGTTACATTACCAAGCACTTTTGCGCCAGCACCAACCATTACATTATTTTTTAAAGTTGGATGGCGTTTACATTTTTCTTTACCAGTTCCTCCAAGAGTTGAACCATGATACAATAAACAATAATCACCAATTATTGCAGTCTCACCAATGACAACTCCTTGACCATGGTCGATAAATAAACATTTACCGATTTTCGCTCCTGGATGAATTTCAATTCCTGTAAAGAAACGAACCAAATTCATTATTATTTCCGCAAGCAATTTTAACTTAATTATATAAAAGAATCTTGCGATTCGATACCAAAATATAGCATGCACGCCAGGATATAAAAGAATAATTTGTAAATAACTCCTAGCTGCTGGATCCCTTTCCTTTATAGATTTTAAAAATCTAAACATAATTCACCTCTGGTAATTCTAGTTTTATTTTAAATATATGCATAGAACTAGAACAACGCAACTTTATTAATACTTTTCCTTAAAATAATTTGCAATATTTTCTAGTGATTTCATAAGTACTTCATCTTCTTCAATTGGTAAGTCTTGAAAAAGGGATTCAATCATTTCATCATGAAATTTGTCATGCTGTTTTAAGACTTCGCGACTACTATCTGTTAACTCTAAAAAGACACGACGGCGATCATTCGGATCAACATGTCGAGTTACATATTTTTTATTTACTAACCTATTTATATTAGTAGTTAGAGTTCCTGTAGTAATTCGCATTTTCTTTGCGATATTACTCATCGTTGGTTCGTCTGAATTAGCAATTGCTTCTAAAGTGTGGACTTCATTCATAGAAAGATTTAATCCAGATTTCTTCAACTCTTCTTCTTCTATAGCAAGAATGTGATTAAAAATTTCAACTAATAATTCGTTTATTACTTTTTTTGTTTTACTCAATTTTCCACCTCATAGAATATTATATATTTTTAATATAACACAGGCGACAAAAAAAGGCAAGAAAATCTAACTACTATATGTTTCCGTACTTAAATATTTTAGGCCTCCATCAGGAGCAATTACTAAGATCTTTTTATCTTTACCATATTTTTCAAGTAAATCAAGACCTACTTTAATTGCTGCACCACTTGATATTCCTAAGAATAAGCCTTCTTTAGCTGCAGAAATTGTTGCATTTTTTGCATCTTCACTAGATACAGTTACTACTTCATCAACTACATCTAAATCTAATATTTCTGGAACAAATCCTGCACCAATTCCTTGAATTTTATGGCTTCCTTTTTCACCTTTTGTAATAATAGGTGATTCAACTGGTTCAACTCCAATTATTTTTACATTTTCATAATATTTTTTAATTATCTTGCTTACACCAGTAATTGTTCCACCAGTTCCAATTCCAGAAACAAAGAAATCTAATTCTTTAAAATCTTTAATAATCTCTTTTGCAGTTGATTCTTCATGAGCTAATACATTATATTCATTAGCAAATTGTTGTGGCATAACATAGCCTTTTTCTCTAACTAAACGTTTAGCTTCTTCAATTGCACCTGTCATTCCTTGTTCACCTGGAGTTAAGATTAATTCTGCACCATAGGCTCTCATAATATCACGACGTTCTTTACTCATTGTATCCGGCATTACAAGGACTACTTTATAACCTTTGCTTGCACCGATCATTGCAAGACTAATTCCAGTATTACCACTTGTTGGTTCTACAATCGTATCCCCTGGTTTAAGTCTACCATCCTTTTCCATCCCTTCAACCATCCATTTTGCAGGTCGGTCTTTTACCGAACCAGATGCATTAAAATATTCTAACTTTATATAAATTCCTTTATTATAAATAACTGGCGTATTGCCAATTAACTCATCAATAGATTTTACTATCATTTACTTTTTACCTTCTTTCATTTTTTTATTATATTCATTTATTTCTATAAAAGATACATTTCTATTATATGTATTATTAATTTCTTTTATAAAAACATTGCAATTATTGCTGTTGCAATCCCACTAAAGACTAAAGCAACTCCTGCAATAGCACCTGCAGTTTGGTGTATTTCAATTGCTTTTGAGGTTCCAACAGCATGTGAAGTAATCCCAAGTCCCATTCCAACAATCTTCGGATCTTTAATTCTTAATATCTTAATTAAAAGCGGAATTAAAATTGTACCAATAATTGAAGAAATAATAACTACTGCAACTGTGATTGCTCTAATACCCCCAAGTTTATTTGTAACTTCAATTGCAATTGGAGTTGTTGCAGACTTGGGAATTATTGATGCAATTAATTCTTGATCCAATCCAAACCACTTACCTAATACTATTACACTTAACATGGATGCTAACGAACCAAAAAACGCACCTACAATAATTGGTACAATGTTTTTCTTTATTAAATCAATTCTTTTAATAATTGGTACAGCTAATGAAACAATTAACGGACCTAAAAATACATTAATACCACTTAAGTCAGTTAAAAAAGTATTTAGGTCAATTTTAGCTATTTTAATAAAAAGTATTAAAAGTATTGTTGCTATTAATAATGGATTCAAATAAGTTATTTTTGTCTTATTATAAAGGTATGTCCCAATAATATAAAATAATAAAGTAAGCATTATCCCAAATGCTTGTGATGTAACAATTTCATACATAGATTATGCTTCCTCACGTTTCATTAATTTTAATGTCAGTAAGACACTTCCATAAATAGCAAGAAAACTTATAATGGTTGTTAAAACGATAATAACTAAAATTTTAAAAATGTTTGATTCAAGCAAATCTAGATATTCAATAACAGATACCGCAGCTGGAATAAAAAAGAATGCCATATTATTAGTTAGGAATGTCCCAACTTCATCGACATGGTCAAGCGTTATTTTTCCAGAAATTATAACTAAAATCAAAAGAACTAAGCCAATAATTGTCCCTGGAACATAAACCCCAGGCAAAATAGCGCCAATTAAATAGGCAAGGATCTCACCGATTATGTAAAATAATAAGATTACAAAAATTTGTTTAATTATTTTCAAGTTTACCACCTCATCTTATATAATTATTATACCAAATTTTACAATTATTTTGATGAAAATTGATTGAAAAATGTTTTCATAAACTGTGAAATGTTTTCATATTTTATATATTGACTTTACTCTATGATTGTAATATAATATAGATGATATCTCCGAATAATTAATAATTAGTGGGGGACCCAACTTTTGGGGTGAATCTTAAATTATTTAAGAGGGGCTACTTGGTGTGCCCTAACCCGTCAGCTAACCCCATAGGAGTTTACCAAGCGTATGACTTATGAAAGTTATGCGCATTTTCATTTTGTAGTGCACAACTTCCCATTAGTCTAGAAAAATATTTTACTAAAGGAGGAATTTAATTGGGGTTCTTATTAAAAATAGGAATTGCACTGGTAATCGGGGTAATTGGAGGTAAGTTAGCAAAACTAGTAAAATTACCTAGTGTTTCTGGATATTTAATTGCAGGTTTGTTTGTAGGACCAGCAATACTTGGGAATAATAGCATACTAAATAGTAATGAACTATCTACTTTAGGATTTATAAGTGAGATAGCACTTGCATTTATTGCTTTTAGTATCGGGAGTGAATTTGTATTAGGGGATCTAAAGAAGTATGGCAAAAAAGTATTTATTATAACTATAGCTGAGGTTTTCGGCGCAATTATATTGGTGTTTTGTTTAATGTTTTTTATCTTTAAACAAGACTTCGCCTTCAGCATTGTAATTGCTTCAATGTCCGCTGCTACAGCACCAGCTGCCACATTACTAGTAATGAGACAGTATCGTGCTTATGGACCAATGACTAAAACATTATTATCTGTAGTTGCTTTAGATGATGTTGTAGGAATTGTGATTTTTGGTATTTCTATGGCATTAGCAAAAATGTCAATTAGTGGGGAAGCTATTACATTTGGAAAAATCTTTCTTGGACCAGTAATTGAAATCTTCGGTTCAATTATTGTAGGTTTTGTAATAGGCTTAATACTTAGTTTTGTATTAAGAAAAGAAAATGATCATGATGATCTTCAATCAATTTCTATTGTTGCAATTTTAATCGGAATTGGAGTGTCTTACTTAATAAACTTATCACCTCTTCTTACTAATATTGCAATCGGTATGACTTTAGTTAACACAATGAAGCGTCCTCAAAAAGTTTTCAACAGTGTTAATGCATTTGTAGCACCATTCTATGTTCTTTTCTTTACATTCGCTGGTGCAAGCTTAGACTTAAAAGTATTAGTAAGTGTTGGCTTAATCGGTATTTGTTATGTGGTTGCAAGAGGATTTGGAAAATATTTAGGTGCATTTGTTGGTGGAAAATTAGTTGGAGCTGAAAAAGAAATTACCAACTTTTTGGGTCTTGGTCTATTACCACAAGGTGGAGTATCAATTGGTTTATCAGTATTAGTTGCATCCCAGTTACCTGAGTATGCGGTTATAATTAATACAATAATAATGTTCAGTGTGTTAATATATGAAACATCTGGACCGATCTTCTCTAAACTTGCTATTTCACTTTCTGGAGAGATCAATGGTATGGATAAAACAGAAGCAAGTCCAGTTCAAGACTTAGGCTTACAATCTACATAAGGAAGGAGAACGCATGGTTAATTTAGTAATAGTTTTAAATAAACAAGAATATCTTGATGATATTCTAACAGTGCTTGTAGAAAATAATGTAAAAGGTGCAACAATTATTGATTCACAAGGTATGGGTAGTGCAATAGTAAGTGGTGATTATAGAAACATTCCACTATTTGGCTCCTTACGAAATATTATCCACGATAAACATCCATATAGTAAAACTATATTTACGGTTGTAAAAGAAGAAATTGTTGAAGATTTGATAAAAGCTATAAAGGACATATTCCCTGAGAAAAAACCGGGAATTGGTTTTATGTTTACAATGCCAGTAAATAATATTTATTTACTAGATAAGTAATATTTTTTTTAAAAGTTTCCATATTTGATTATATAAAAAGTCTGATTTAACCCGTCATTAAATCAGACTTTTTTTTATGGAAAATCTTCATACTTACAGTAAATAGGATAATAAATCTCTTTTTTAGTTTCACTGGCAAAATAATAATCTCCCAAATCATAAGTAAATACATACCTATTGATTTTATCATTACTACGATAAAAAAAGACCAAAGAGTTAAAAGAATTATCCTTTTTTAAAACTTCCATTATTTCACTATTGTTACTAACTAATATTAACTCAGAATTATTAATAATTGCAAGAATAGCATTTTTCAAATTTTTGTTTTCTAAATTTTTAATTGTTTTAACTAATTCACGATAGGAAAAATTTAATACAGATTCCTTTACTTCAATTATTTTAAACACTTCATCCTTTTCCTTATATTTTATTATTACTTCTTCATCAAGATCATTTACCCCGAGTGCGTAATTATAATCATCTGAGTAAAGCTCAATATCTTTAAGTAAAATTTCTTTAATCTTAAAACGTTCTAATTCTGTTTCAACTCTATATTCATCATTAGTTTTGGCACACCCAACTAAAATAAATAAACAAAAAATAAGTAAAATAACTCTTTTCATTCCTATCCCCTTGTTAATTTATATTCAAAAAAGTAAAAAAAAGAAGGAAATAGTTATAAAACTATTTCCTTTATTTAATGTCAGCTAGTACCCATAAATACTTTCCTGTAGTGTGACCCCAGATTTCTTTATATACTGCATTATTAATAACTGGCCAATATGGCTCATCTAATTCTTTATATGTTTTTATACCAACTGGCAATGCCCCTACAATTTGTCTTGAGAAGGCAACATATAATGGATGATAGTTATAGCCTTCACCATACATAGTTGATGATGAGAAAGGATTTTTACCCATTACCCACTCTAGTTGATCGATAGCTATTTGTTTTAATTTTTCATCATTAAGTATTTTTGCTATCATTGAAACTGCTTTTGTTTTACTTAACAATGTAGCATGGAAGCCTCTTCTTTGGATTGCAATTGGAAAGATTCTTAAGTAAGCATTATTTCCTAATTTTATTCCAGCTTTAATTTGGCTCTCTAAGTCTTTCTTTGCTTTATCACGCGGAATACTTGCAGGAATAGTAATATGATCTAAATTAATTTTATCTAGAATATATATATTTGCAGGTAGTAAACCGTATGGCTGTGTATATTCGATTGTCTTTTCAATATATTCTTTATATAGATTTATCGCAGTTTGCCATTTTTGATAATTAGGATGATGTGGTGCTACTTCACTCACTGCAACTAATGCATGAATTGGTGTTTGATCGTGACCACGATGATCATAGCTTAATATATATTTATGAAGTGGATCTTCATAGAAAAATCCTCTTACTTTAATATCCCAGTCATGGTATTCAACTTCTTGGCATGCCATCACATCATCTAAATATTTACTTGCTTCTTCTAAATAATATTCATCATTAGTAATTTTATAAAGAATACTTGCAGCAATAGCACCTTCTCCTGATGTTTGGGCAGGAATACTTGGTCCCCAACGTTTTGTATAAATACCTTGTTTATATCCTTCTTTTGCAAACTCAAAGTCTTCCTTTGCAGCCCTTAAACACCAATTTGCATAAGCAGGATCTAAATCTTTATATGCTAGATACGCTTCAGCTTCACAAGCCGCAGCACAAAAGTTTTCAAACGGGCCATTTTCTGCAGGATTCGTAAACACTGTATCGTTATCTTTATCTAAAACATTATCTCGCCAAATTCTGTATGTAACTGCTAAAGCACGATAGCCATTGCCAAAACGGGTTCTGAGAAGCCATGATACACCTACCTTAGCTTCATCTAAAATACGTTCATATAATATTTTATCTGTTTCTTTAAATTGTTTTGCTAAATCAAGTAAAGCATGAGCAATTTCTGCAGTACATATTTCAAACTGTGAAACATCACCTGCATCATGCCAACCACCAAAGTTTGGTACAGTTCTACCATCTTCATCATAAGTTCTACAGTTTAGATGACAAGCACTATGTACGCCTGCTACATCTTCTCCACATCTTAACATTCTTAAAAAATTCAAGCTTTTCCAAATACTTGCTAGATATGGATTTTCTGCAATCACAAATTTATTTGAAACAAAATTATTAGTTTTTATTGTATACACTCCTGGATCTTCTAATTTAGAAAAGTCTAATACTTGAAAAGTTCCAAGTCTACTTCTAACCTCTTGGCTAACGCCCTGAAAAACTAGCTTTTCTTCTTCATTATAAATAGCGAATTCTTGTGGTGAGGTGTTCTCAATAATCGCAACTTTTCTTGCCTTTGGAAAGTAGCCACTATGAGAATAAGCAATCTTATTATCTAAATTCCACCCAAGTTCATACTCAGGATCTACTAATTCTGCTTTTAGTTCCAATACATAAACATTAATTACAGGATCAGCTTCTGGTGGACATCCCATTAAAAATGGAGTAATAGTAATATATTCAACTGCATCGCGTTTAATTTTTTCAACTTCAAAAACAACATCATTAACTTCATTTGGAACAATAATTGGTGCGTGATTTGTATAAGCATCTGGGTTACCAAAACCGAAATGAAAATAAAAGGCTTGATGACCACTTGCTTCAATATAAATTTTTGCTCTAATACGATTATACATACTTAAATTCAATTTACCAAAATTTATTTTTAGACTAAATGATGGTCGTGGATTAATGTTTTCAATTTTCGTATTTGCTGTTGCAAGCAAGCTAAACGTATGAATTTTATACTTTTTTGATAAACCCATTTTAGCTTGATGAAGAGAATTTGCATTCCTAAGTTCTACATTTTCTAAACTTGATCCATCAAAAAGTAATAGTTCTTCTTTTACTTCTTTCTTTAGCCATCTAGATTCTGCACAGTTTTCATAATCATCAAACATTTCTTTATTTGCATAAAAACTCTTTTCAATTAAATCTTTTACCATATCTACTTCCTCCGCCCATATTATATAATAATTAATCTGATAAGGCAAAATAAACTTGATTTATTACAAATAAACTTATATAATCAAATTAAAGCGAGGTAGAATATATGGAACTAAAATTTTTATCGTTTAATATTCAACACTGTAAAAACTACATCACAAAAGAAATCGATGTTGATAGTGTTGTAAACTTAATTAAGGAATCTGGTGCTGATATTATTGGTTTAAATGAAGTTTATGGTGAACACAAAGGAAACCTACCACAATATGAAGAAATAGCAAAAAAGTTAGGATTTCATTATTACTTTGGCCAAACATTTATGTTTCATGGAACCCCATTTGGAAATGCAATTATTTCAAGATTTAAACTAAAAAATCCAGAAACAATAATGATCCCAGATCCACCAATTCGTGATAATCATTGGTATGAAACTAGGTGTATTATAAAGACAAATTTTGAAGATATTGACTTAACAGTTTTAGTAACTCATTATGGATTATTCGAATCTGAACAAGAAAATGCATTAAATACTACTCTAGATATTCTAAATTCTATAGAAAACAAATTAGTATTAATGGGAGACTTCAACTTAGAACCAGATAATAAAAAAATAAAAATTATTGAAAAATATTTAGATAATACTTTAGATGCTCACAATTTAACTTATCCATCAATTGAGCCAACAAAAAAAATCGACTATATTTTTAAATCAAAAGATTTAAAATTAGTCGAAGCAAAAATTATCCAAAAGGTTGTCTCTGATCATTTTGCTCACTTTGCTAAAATAAAAATATAAAAGTGCGGATTATTTCCGCACTTTTTTAATAAATTGTATCTAAATCTTGTTTTAAATTATAAATGAAATATCCTAATGTAAAGTAAGGTGCAGCACTAACAATACGTTCGATATATTCTGTAACACCAACATCGCTTACTAAATCAGAAGCAAGCATTTCAAACGCTTCAATTAGAGGTTCAAATTCAGTACCGCCAAGATTAAGCGAAGCAATTAATGATGTCCAATTGAAGGTTGTTAAAAAGATAAGTAAACCAACACCTGATAATCCTGCTAAAATTAGTAATACAACAGTGGTCATAAAAGAATTAGTGTTCATAAAACCAGTTTGATAACCATCAATTGTATTATTAATAAATTTTCTTAATGAAATAATAGTAACTAATGAAATTGCAATTGTTACAAGAAACACTAACATTACCAATGCTAACTCTGTTGATAATGAGAATGATAGTAACATAGTAATTGCAACCAAAAATACACCAATAGCAATAATAACCATAAAAAATGTCATTACACCTTTTAAGAGTCTAAGCCCACTAGTATCAATTACTGTTCCAGACTTTGCATTACTATAAGTTTTCCAAAGGCCAATTATTATTAATACAGGAATAATTGAACTAATAACTATATCAAGAAACCCCGTTGAAGTTAATACACCGCTAATTATTTGGATAGCGTAACTAATTGTAAATAGAATTGCAACAACTAACATTAAGTTAGAAGAAAAGTGTTTAAAAAGAACTGTTCTTACCTTATCCTCATAACTCAATTCTTCTGTAGCAGCAAATAAGTTTTCATCATTCATAAATTCTTTCTCCTTAATAAATTATTTATATTAATAATTAAAAGATAATATCTTCTTACTAACTATATTTTTATTGTACTATAATTATATTAATTATTCAATAAAATTATAATTAATCTCATAATTAACTTTTAAATAATTTTAAACCATTGTTTATTCGCCGATTATTTTTACCAATACTCGCTTTGGTCGTTTTCCATCAAACTCACCATAGAAAATTTGTTCCCAAGGACCAAAATCAAGTTTACCATCAGTAATTGCAACAACAACTTCTCTACCCATTATTGTACGTTTTAAATGTGCATCTGCGTTATCTTCATAGCCATTATGATAGTATTGCTCATAAGGTTTTTCAGGAGCTAATTTTTCTAAAAAGATTTCAAAATCTTTATGTAAGCCTGATTCATCATCATTAATAAAGACACTAGCAGTAATATGCATTGCATTACAAAGTAATAAACCTTCTTTAATTCCACTTTCTCTTAGACACTCTTCTACTTGAGGAGTTATATTTATAAATGCTCTTCTTGTAGGAGTGTTAAAGGTCAAAACTTTACGATAATTTTTCATAATCCCTCCTAATTTAAGCCATTTACTTTTACAGGTAATTTACCAGTCGCTTCAAATTTTCCTAACAATAAATCAAATACAGAAAATACAGCATCTGAAAAATAACCATATGTACAAATATAATTATTTATGTTTTCATAAACCAAATAATCATATGGATTTCTTAAAGCAACTACGACTAAATTATCTACCTCTTTACCTATTTCATTAATTAAGTTTGCTTGAGTGCTTGTTACATTTTCTACAGCGATAACTACTTGCTCATAGTTTTTTGCAATATTCTTAATATTATTTATATCACTTGATTTTAAAGAAGTACCAATTACGTAGGATCTAACATTTGTTGCACCTTCATCATCTAAATATTTTTTCCCAACATTTGCAAACGAATTTGCATCTGTATTAATCGAGTATCCTGGAAGTAGTGGGTGTCTAGTTGCTCTTGTAGAAATTAGTAAAGTAGATTTTTCTTTATTAAACCAATCTACATTTCCTTTTGCAAGAGTAATACTAGATTCAACTAAATTACGGTTGAACTCATAATGTTCATTAAACTTTTCACTATCTAAATTTAACTTTGCTTGATTATCTTCAAATAGTCCATATTTGATTTTTGTCTTTATTACTCTATAAACCGACTCATCAATTCTAGCTTCACTTATTTCTCCAGCTTTAATTGCATTTAACACTCCATTATATGCTTCAACTGAAGTTGATGTAGATTCTGCATATAATAACATATCAGCACCAGCTTTTAATGCCATTATGCCCGCTTCTGCAACACCAAAATTATCTCTAATTGCTTGCATACGCATTTCATCGGTTATAATTAAACCTCCAAATCCAAGTTCTTCTCTTAATAATTCAGTTAATACTTTATATGACAACGTTGCAGGAAGTTCATTATCAAATGCGGAAAAGATAATATGTGCACTCATGATTGAGTCAACTCCAGCATTAATTGCATCAATAAATGGTGCAAGTTCAATCTCATACAAACGTTCTTTATTATGGTTAATCTTAGGTAGGCCATAATGACTGTCAACTACAGTATCCCCGTGTCCAGGGAAATGTTTTGCAGTTGTAAGTACATTTGCTTCACTATAACCTTTAATAAGGTTAATTCCATAACTGGATACAACTTCAGGATCATCACTAAAACTACGAACTCCAATGACTGGATTTTGTGGATTGTTATTCACATCCATTACTGGTGCAAAGTTTAAATTTACACCATAATGACGTAATTCCATTCCTGAATATTTTCCAACATTATAAGCGTTTAATGCATTGCCAGTTGCAGCTAAACCCATATTTCCAATAAAGTGAGTTGCATTCTCAGTAAATCTTACAACCATACCACCTTCATGGTCCATTGCGATAAATGCAGGTATTCCTACTTCATCTAATACTAAATCTTGAATTTGATTTGACATTGCAGCAACACCAAGATTTTTCTCAACATTTTCTCCAAAGTATATAAAGTTTCCAAATCTTTTTTCTTTAACAGTGTTTCTTAATGAATTTGGAACTGTCTTCCCAGGAAAACCAACTATAAATAATTGACCTAATTTCTCTTCAATCGATAAAGAGGCCATTATTTCTAAGATTCTTTCATGTAGTAATTCTTCATCAGTTGGATCAGTATCTTCTTCTTCATCTTCATTATCGTTATCACGATCATTTTCATCATCAATAAGATTTCCATTATCGTTATCATTGTTATTATCTTCTGGTTTAGTAGTACTACAAGCTATTAAACCAATTGATAAAACAAATAAAAGTAAAATAAAAAATAAACGTTTCATAAATAACTCCTCTTTCTAGAATTAGCATATTTAGAACTTCTTTTCATAAATAAATTATAACATAAATCAAACAATATTAAAATCACTAATTAATAAGAAAAAGCTGCTTTTTTAAAGCAGCTCTTTCCAAATTTCAAAGAGGTTTATTACTATAAAAACAATTAACTAATCAACTTCAATATTTTCATTATTTAAGTAAAAATAACAATAATCTATAAACTCATCCCAATCATAAATATCTTCAACATATTCATCATATGTCATTAACCCTAAAGAGTAGAGTTCATAACATGCGGATGCATAAATGTAGTATAAATTTATCTTATTCTTCTCAATAAATTCAGCCTTTTCAAATTCTGTTAAATCTAAAAAATATCTTTTAGTAGGTTGAAACAAAGAAAGAAATCCATTATATATATTTATAATAGTATCTATGAACACTTCAAAATAATCCATATTTAATCAGTCCTTTTCTTTATTACAATTGTATTATAACATATGATTTTAAATAGTTTACACTTTCCTTAAAAAAATAGATAAAATTTAATATTTACTTTTATAGTTTATGATTTTGCAAGAGTTAATCTTAATTTTAAAGGATAGTAAATAGATTATTAAAATATATAGAAGAATAAACTAAAAGCTTCAAAGAATAGTTAAAATACTTTGAAGCTTGTTAATTACTTACATTATGTTAACTTCTACTCTAACACCACGTTTTTCTAATACATCTACTATATCACCTAATCCAACTGTCATATTAGCGATCATAAAGATTCTTTTATTATATTTATCCATAAATATTGTATATTGATTATTTATAAATATACTCTTAATATCTTTTACATCAATCACTTTCTTCTTAAAGAAACGATTTACTATAAATGTATTACCATCAAGAACCTCATAATTTTTATGAAGATCAAATAATCCTAAAGAAGCTATGAATTCTAAAAATAAGCCAAAACCAATTAAGACCCCAAATCCAGTTGGATCTCCAACAAAGAATGCACCTATAATAAAGCCAACCCCTAAAATTGCAAAAAAGATATATAAATTTAACATCCATTTTTTATATGTTGTTTTAATATAGATCGATTCAGATTCAAGAGTAGCATCTTCACTAACCGGATCTTCAATAGACTTTATTTCTTCATCTGTTAAATCTAGGTTATAGATTTCTTTCGATTTATTTTTCTTATATGCAGTTTCTCTATAAATAAAATAATAAGGTATAGTTAAAAAGTCAACAAATGAAAAAATACCAACTAAGATCCAACCAACCCTTTTATTTTGTCCATCAGCACTTAATACATCTTGTTTTGTTAAAAAAGCTGTTCCTTCAACTTCAACTAAATATACATTTTTTACATCATCATCAAGATCTTTATTGTTATAATGTAAAACTATTACTTTTCCTTTTTTTGCAGCATTTAAAAATTTATCTACATTCATCTTTCCAGTATATAGGCTTGTTATTTGATATTTATTATTATCATCAGTTAATTTGATATCTATCTTATCATCTGTTGGATAATAATTTATTACATCAATAAAACCTTCAACTTTAATTAAATCATCAAAATTTTTTGGTTTTGAAAATACTAAAATTAATGCTATCATTAATGCCATCAAAGCTGACACAACACCAACTATAGTAGATGACATTTTAGTTCTTCTTTTATTCTTTTCCGCATTACCTATAATTTTTGGACTTCTACTTGCATAAAATAAACCTATTTCATAATCATTTCCTTGTTTAAGTAAATCTAATTGATTTTTCTTCTTACTAATACCAATACCGATGGTTACAATTAACATTATGCTTAATATTACTGAATAACCAACACTTGTAAACTCTACAGCTGCGAATATAATTAATATTGTTGTCATTATAATTAAAAATAATGACATGCCCATTACATAAACTATTTTATCTTTATCAATTTTATTTCTATATTCTTTACCAATTTCAGAGATAATGCTCTTTTGTCTTTCCGTAAAATTTGGATTATCAAATATCATATGTTTTTTCCTCGTTTCACTTTACATTTATAACTCATATTTTATAACATGCAAATTTATTAGTCAATAATTAAAAAGAAAAAACCACAGTATGGTGGTATGATTCTAAGGGCTTTATTTTTTATTTTCTTATAAATGGTAGTGCAAGCTCATCTAGTTGTTTTTTCATAGCATCATAGTAAGTTTTTCCGTGCTTTTCCATCTCTATTTTTACAAATGCAATTGGAGT
>Ga0209075_1000561_pt1 | contig 36430 bp, 43 predicted proteins | sample Stecom2011_FD_187523 | JGI IMG/M metagenome (GOLD analysis project Ga0209075, IMG submission 187523) | Agricultural soil microbial communities from Utah to study Nitrogen management - Steer compost 2011 (SPAdes) (version 2) | ecosystem: Environmental > Terrestrial > Soil > Agricultural land...
GGGGCACGCTTGGCGCTGCGTCCGATGAGCTCATAAGTGCTGATGGGTAGATCACGCTCTGTCAGAGGTATCTGTTCGATCAACTGAATATCTGTCAAAGAACGGATCGTGTGTGCCAACGTGCTCATAATATGCCCTTTATTGTTATTTATTACGCTTCTTAGAAGGTCGAGTCAGTGTCTTGGCTTCACGTCAGTTGTTTGCTCAGCCAATTGCCGATATCAGCAATTTGCTGTTGGCAAACTTCATGCTCCATTGGATAGTCATGCCATGTCACTGGAACACCCCAGTTCTGCAGTTGTTGTTGCGCTGCTTGACCCATAAAAAATGGCACAACAGGATCATTACGGCCATGCATACACAGTGTTGCTGTGCGTGCTTGTAATGGGTTGAGTGCAGTCACTTGCTCAAAAGTCGGTGCGTAAGTTGAAAGCGCTAGCACGCCGCCTAGAACATCATTCCAGCGTAAAAATGCCGTATGCAAAACTACCGCGCCGCCTTGTGAGAAACCCGCTAAGAACAATCGCGCTGGGCTAATGCCGCTGTCACGCTGTTGCTCCATCAGCGCGATGAGTTGTTGTGCTGATGTTTCCAGTTGCTCGCTGTTAATCGCACGTTTCCCCGGGCTAATCGACAAAATGTCGTACCAACTTGGCATCGCGTAACCGCCGTTAATGGTTACAGCTTGGGTGGGTGCTTGCGGTAAAATAAAGCGGGTGCTCGGCAGTTGCGGCTGTAACATACGTGCCACGGGCTCAAAGTCGCTGCGATCAGCACCTAAGCCATGTAGCCAAATGACACAGGCGTCGGCTGGCTGTAAAGATTCAACAATTAATGCATTTTTGATCATGAGTCACTCTTCTTAAAGTGTTTCGAAACGGCCTATGTGGCGGTTTTTTTGGACATTATTAGCGTTAAATATTTGCCCGTTCATGGCAATGTAGATACCTGAGTCTAAGCATTGCAGCGCGCCAATAGCAAAACCTAAATTAAACGGCGCATCGGTTCTACGCATGCGAGCAGGTTGCATTGCACCAGTAAATACCACGGTTTTATTGCTGATGGTAGCCAACTGTTGTGCGCTTAATGTCATGGTATCAGTGCCATGAATGATTAGAATGTGTTGGTGCGGACTGTTAATAACATGCTCGCAAAGCAGGTCGCGATCGGCATTGGTTAACTCGAGACTGTCTTTTTTCAGTAGGCTATCAACGCTGTAGGATAGATTGACCCCAGCCTCTTGTAGCAACTCAGTTGCCATAGGCTCGCCGATGGTAAATTCCGAAAGAGCATCATGATAAATTTTATCGAAAGTGCCACCGGTGGTTAAAATATGAATGTGCATGCAGGTAATCCGTATTAAAAGCTATTTGCACAGGATTATTGCCTGAATGCATTGAATAAAGCCACGCAATGACTAGGAAATACATGATTACAACGTTATCGCCGCCTTGGTATGTGTACTTAGTGCGCACTGCTAACCAAGCTTTGTATTGCGGTATTAGTTTGGACGCGCAAAAGCGCTTTGCTCAGCATTGTGCGGGGAAGGGCGCGCGGTTTTTTGCTACCAGTCCGGCACAGGCTTTGGTGTATGTCGAAGAGTGCGCGGATAAATCCACAGCGTTGCGTCGTGAATTAGCGATTAAACGTATGCCCAAACAGGCAAAAGAGCAATTGCTGCTGGCGCAACATAATCAGTTGTTAAGTGGGGAAATGGTCGAAATAAAGCCCCGTTAGCGTGTGTCGAACGGGGCTTTGGGATTACTGTTACTGGTAAGCGCCAGGAATTGGACGCAGATTGATCTCTACGCGGCGGTTTTGCTGACGACCTTGTGCTGTGCCGTTATCAGCAATCGGCTGATCAGGGCCAACGCCGCGGACGTTCATGCGCATACCGCTAACACCTTGGTTACGCATATAGTCAGCGACACTTTGTGCACGACGTTGTGACAAGGTTAGGTTGTGCTGGTAAGGGCCGGTGCTGTCAGTGTGACCAATGATTTCAATGGTATTTTGATCATATTGGTTAAATGACTGGGCAAGATTGTTCAATGTGCTGTAAAAATTGCCGGAGATGGCTGCAGAGTCGGTGGCAAATGTTACGTTGCCAGGCATGATTAAGGTTAAGTTGTCACCGTCACGTTGAACATCAATACCCGTGCCTTGCATGCTGCGACGCAATTCAGCTTCTTGTTTGTCGGCATAGTAGCCATAACCTGCACCAGCGGCGCCAGCGACTGCTGCGCCAATCAAAGCACCTTTACCGCGGTCTTTTTTACTTGAGGTTGCCGCACCCACAACTGCGCCACCAAGTGCACCTAAACCGCCATAGATTGCAGTTTTATTGGTGCTACCTTGCTGACCTTGCTGGTTGTCATAGGGATTGTTGCTGGCACAACCGGCCAGTAAAGCAAAAATACTGGTCGCAATCAGTGTGCGAGATGTCGATAGTTTTAGCATGATGAAATCCTTATTCGGCTTTATGTTGTTGGACGCTAGTTATATCCAGTGATGTTTAGACTAGCATTATTAGGAAAGGTTCTTAAATACGCACAAAGGGATTGCTACGCATTTCATCAATTAAGACAGTATCCGCACCATGCCCGGTAACTACTGTAGCTTCCTCATCTAGAGTGTATAAGCGCTGACGAATCGAGCGCTCAATCGTGGCGTAGTCACCGCCCCATAAATCGGTACGGCCGATCCCATTCTTAAATAATGTATCGCCAGCAATCAGTAATTTATCTTGCGGGAACCAAAAGCTCATTGAACCGGGCGTATGCCCCGGGGTATGCAGGGCAACTCCGCAGCCGCAGGCCAACTCTTCATCGTCGCTGAGCCAGTGATCGGGAGCAGGTACTGGTGTGTAAGGTATGCCAAACATTGAGCACTGCATTTCAAGGTTGTCCCAGAGAAACTGATCTTCTTTGTGCAGGTGCAGAGTTGCTCCGGTTTTTTCCTTCATCAAACCTGATGCTAAAAAATGATCAAGATGCGCATGGGTATGAATAATACTGACCACGTGCAGACCTAAGGCATCTAAGCGTTGTAAAATCAGCTGATGATCGCCGCCAGGATCAATAATTAAAGCTTTCTTGGTGATGGGGTCACCGATAATTGTGCAATTGCATTGCAAGGGGCCAACAGGAAAGGTTTCACGGATCAATGCAGGCTGGCTGGTCAATGGTTTACACTCCAAACTATCATTCTGTATTTGTTTTACAGTTTAACGTATTACCCGTTTAATGTCGGTTACTAAGGAGTAACACATGATCAAGTATCAGGCAGGTATTCTTGCTGATCCCGTGCCACCACTAGCCCGTCATCTGTTTTTCAGTCTGGAATCAAAAGAGCACTTAGCATCAGCACTGCGTCGCCTAGCGCTGATTGTGGATGGTGATGCCACCGTGATTGGTTTTGGTAAGTCGCTGCTGCAGGCGCTGAATGTGCAGTTGGACAAGTTGCGCGTCTTTCCGGCAATGAGCGCTGAAGGCATTGATATTCCCTCTACACAGCATGCTTTATGGTGTTGGTTACGTGGGGACGACCGAGGCGAGTTGCTACACCGCACGGATGCGCTGATCGCTGCTTTAGCCCCGGCGCTAAAAGTAGTGCAGATCACCGAGTCCTTTCGTTATAAGACCGGCCATGATTTAACCGGCTATGAAGATGGCACGGAAAACCCTGTTGATCAGGCAGCGGTGGATGCGGCGATTGACAGTGATGGGTTGGGCGGCAGTTATGCGGCAATACAGCACTGGGTGCATGATTTAAAGAGTTTCAAAGGGTTGCCACAAGAAGAACAGGATCATATTTTTGGCCGTCGTCTAAGTGATAACGAAGAGATCGACGATGCCCCTGAGTCTGCCCATGTCAAGCGCACCGCCATGGAAGATTTTGAGCCAGAAGCCTTTGTTGTGCGCCGTTCTATGCCCTATATCGATGGTGATGAGGCCGGCTTGGTGTTTTTGTCTTTTGCTAAAACCTTGGATTTCTTTGAAATGCAATTGCAGCGCATGATGGGTTTGGATGACGGTATTGTTGATGGTTTATTCCGTTTTAGCCGTCCAACCACTGGTGGCTATTATTGGTGCCCGCCGATTCACCAAGGCCAACTGAAACTCAGTACGGTGTTATTAACAGAGCTATAAACCCGCCATTACCTTGTGGTAAGACGGGTTTGTAAGTCTTAAATTTTCTGCGGGAGTTTGCGGTGGTCCACCCAAAGTAGGGTGGCCCCTGCAATCGCCGCTGGCATGGCGATCAAGTTAAAGAAAGGAATCATCAGCGCAAGATAAGTGATGCCGCCAAAACCTAAGCTGAGCCAACGTTTAGCCTGCAGCCATTCGAGCATCAGCGGCCAGCTGACTTTATTGTTATCGGCTGGGTAGTCGATGTACTGCACCGCCATCATCCAAATATTGAACAACACCCATAGCGGTGCGGCGATAATATTGACCCCAGGAATAAAAGATAAAATCAGCAAGCCTAGGGCGCGCGGCAAGAAATAGCCCAGCTTGCGCATTTCACGCCATAAGGTGCGTGGCACCATCGCCAGCAGCTCTGCCCAGCTGAAAGGCGGGAAGTGATCTTCACCGCGGGCGATGACTTCCACTTTTTCTGCGAGAAAACTGTTAAAAGGCGAAGCAATAATGTTAGCAATGGTGGTAAAAGTGAAAAATATGATCAGCAGCACCAGTACCACAAATAATGGCCACAAAATGTAATCTAAGAAAGATAGCCAGCTGGGTAGATTCGGCATCAATTGCGTGACCCAACCATTAAAGCGCTGCACTGAAAAATAAATTAAGCCAAAGAACACGGCGATGTTAATCGACAGTGGTAATAAAACGAACTTGCGCAAACCAGGGCGCATAATCATTTGGAAACCAGCTTTTAAGTAGTGTGGGCCGCCAAGAGGCTGAGCATGCATAAGGTGTTTCCTGTCAAGTTGGTGCGCTAAATGGTCGCTGTAGAGACGATGCGCAGAGTCAAACGGTGGCGAAATAGTGTAATCTGCGTTAATTCAATATTTTAAAGGTTAGCGCTGGGTTAGCGAACCTGCAAATTGTAATCTATGACACATTCTTTGCCCTTAGATCCTTTGTTAGGAGTTATTTATGTCTGAAGTTCGTCACTCACGTGTGCTGATTCTTGGTTCCGGTCCTGCGGGTTACAGTGCGGCAGTGTACGCTGCGCGCGCGAATTTAAAACCATTGCTGATTACTGGAATGCAAGCGGGTGGCCAGTTGACCACCACCACGGAAGTCGACAACTGGCCGGGTGATCCAGAAGGTTTAACCGGTCCTGCCTTGATGCAGCGCATGCAAGAACATGCTGAGCGTTTTGAGACTGAGATTATTTTTGATCATATCCATACCGCGCAACTGCAAAGTAAGCCTTTTACTTTGATAGGTGATAGCGGCACTTATACCTGTGATGCGTTAATTATCGCGACCGGTGCCAGCGCACGCTATCTCGGTTTGCCGTCAGAAGAAGAGTTTATGGGTAAGGGCGTATCTGCTTGCGCCACCTGTGATGGCTTTTTCTACCGTAACCGTGAAGTAGCGGTAGTGGGTGGTGGTAATACTGCGGTTGAAGAGGCGCTGTATCTATCCAATATCGCCAGTAAAGTGACCTTGGTTCACCGCCGCGAGACCTTCCGCTCCGAGAAAATCTTGCAAGATAAACTGCATGCGCGCGTGGCTGAAGGCAAAATTGAGCTGGCGCTGAATGCGCAGGTGGATGAAGTGCTGGGCAATGCAATGGGCGTGACTGGCGTGCGTTTGCTTAACAATGATGGCAGTACGCGCGAGCTCACCGTTGATGGCTTGTTTGTCGCGATTGGTCATACGCCCAATACTGGTTTGTTTGAAGGTCAGCTTGAACTTAAAGATGGTTACATGGTGGTCAATGGTGGACGCGAAGGCAATGCCACGGCAACTAGCATTGCTGGCGTATTTGCTGCGGGTGATGTGGCGGATAATGTCTATCGCCAAGCCATTACCTCGGCGGGTGCCGGCTGTATGGCTGCATTGGATGTGGAGAAATACTTAGAGAGTTAAGTCGCAACCTGTTACTCGCGCCACAAAAAAAGCCGCTATTGCATCATGCAAAGCGGCTTTTTTTATAGCTAAATGAGAGCCGTTTAAACTTCACCGGCCAGCTTGCGGTTGTACTTAAACTGCCAAAGTGTGTGCATAAACGCGCTGCAGAACAGCAGGGCGCTTAAAAAAATCTCAGCATAGCCAAGCCAGGCTTTATCGGGTGAAAAGCTGGCAAGTACGCCGTGCACAAAGTAAATATTGATTAAAATACAGGCCCAGATATGGGTTTTTTCAGAGCCGAAGATTATCCCTAAGGCAATGACCAGCAGTGGCGTGAGTGCAAAACTGATGATTACCCAAGGCCGAGCGCCGTGCATATCAACAAAATATAAGTTCCAGATGACTAAGAGAGCTGCCAAAGCAGCCAATGACAGCAGACTCAGTATGCGGCTGATGCGTAAACGTGGCTCAAGCCAGTTCAGCTCAGGCAGTGGTTTGGGACTCTTTTTAGCCACGAGGCTTCTCCAATTGTTGGGCAAATTGCGCTAAGCGTAAACCTAAGGCGGTGCACAGACTGATTTCATTCTGATCGAGCGCACGTTTACTGTCGGCGCCGGCAACATGGCTTGGCCCGTAAGGCGTGCCACCTGCGGTGGTGTTGAGCAGTGCCGGCTCGCTATAGGGCAGACCACAAATCAGCATGCCGTGGTGCAGCAAAGGTAGCATCATACTTAGCAGGGTGCTTTCTTGTCCGCCATGCAAACTTGAGGTGGAAGTGAAAACGCCAGCAGGCTTATTGACCAGTTCGCCGGTCAGCCAGAGGCTGCTGGTGCCATCCAAAAAGTACTTCATCGCTGCGGCCATGTTGCCAAAGCGTGTTGGGCTGCCTAGGGCCAGACCTGCACAGTTTTTAAGATCATCGAGGGTGGCGTACATCGCGCCTTCTGCAGGGATCTCAGGTGCTACTGCTTCGCACTCGGTGGAGACTGCCGGCACGGTACGAATACGCGCTTCAATGCCGCCTTTTTCAATGCCTCGGGCAATATGCCGGGCCATGTCTGCAGTGGCACCGTGACGGCTATAGTAAAGCACTAGAATATAAGGCGTACTCATGGCAGTAACTCAATCAGGTTATCGATTGGGCGGCCAATTGCAGCGCGCGAACCCACTGCTAAAATGGGGCGCTCGATGAGAATAGGGGCTTGCACCATGGCGTCAATCAACTGCGCTTCACTTAAATCTGGATTATCTAAGTTCATTTCGCTGTAAACTGCTTCACCTTGGCGCATCATTTGTCGAGCGCTAAGGCCGAGTTTTTCTAACAACTTACTGAGTTGTTGAGCATTCAGCGGTGTATCCAGATAGTGCACGACAGTGGCATTGATGCCGCGCTCTTCGAGCATGGCTAAAGCCGCGCGTGATTTGCTGCAGCGAGAATAATGGTACAAGGTTATATCGGTCATTAGAGTTCCCCTAAAAAAACGCATGCGACATTCTAACAGGCTAAGTTGCTTGGGCGGTATGTCTGGGTAGAAGAGAAGATAATGTTAAAAAAACATCTGATTATCGGTTTGGTTTTAATCCTCAGTGCCTGTGGGCAAGCAGAGCCCTTGGGTACGGACCAACATGGAGTGCCGATTCCTGAAGCTATAGTGGCTGATCAGTGGCTAGTGATTAACTATTGGGCAATCTGGTGTGCGCCGTGCCGTAAGGAAGTGCCAGAGCTTAATGCCTTGCATCATCAATTGCGTGAGCAAGGGGTGCGGGTGCTAGGCGTTAATTATGATCAACTGCAGGGCGAGGAGCTCTTGGCTGATAGCCAGCAGCTTGGCATCGAGTTTCCGGTGTTGAGTATTGACCCAGCAGCGCGCTTCAAATTACCGGCAACGCATGGTTTGCCCGCGACTTATATTGTTGATCGTCAAGGTGTGCTGGTCAGCCAGTTGCGTGGCGAGCAAACGAAACGGGCTATTGTGGAGGCGTTACGTGAGGCAGGATGGTCAGCACCGTAGTGCGCTGACCTTGCAGAACGGAGCAGTTTAAACGGCTTTTTTGCGATCGTGTAATGCGCGTTGCATTTCACGATTGGAATCACGTTCTTTTTCAACGTGACGCTTGTCGTATTCTTTTTTACCTTTACCTAAGGCAATTTCGCATTTGACCAAGTGTTTTTTCCAGTACAAGGCTAAGGCAACGCAGGTGTAGCCTTTTTGTTGTACACCAGAAAATAACTTATCCAGCTCATTACGGTTGAGCAGCAGTTTACGGGTGCGAGTAGGGTCAGTAATTACATGAGTACTGGCAGCCGTCAGCGGGCTGATATGACAGCCCATCAGCCATGCTTCGCCATCTTTAAGTAAGACGTAACTGTCCACCAATTGTGCTTTGCCAGCACGTAAACTTTTTATTTCCCAGCCCGCCAGAGCAATACCTGCCTCCATGCGCTGTTCAACAAAGTAATCGTGTAGCGCTTTTTTATTCAGCGCAATGGTGCCTTGAGGTTGTTTTTTGTGTTTAGCCATAGCCTGCGATTATAAGACGTTCTGCAGCATCTGGCGAGAGGCGAGCAAGGAATCTTCAACTTTGCTTGAGGCGCTGGCGTGAATGCACGACAATAGCCGGCACCCTGATGCGCTTAGAAAGACACAATGCTTGCTTTAGCGCTGCGGCAATTTACCAGCAGTTGTTTTTGCTTCAGTTTTTTGGTGTGCAAGCATGCAGACGCATCAGTCATTTTAATTGGTGAGTAAAGAGTTTATATGGCCACGCGCATTCAACGTTCTGCACTGCTGCCTTACAGCGCTGCAGCTTTGTATACCCTGATTAATGACGTTCCCAGCTACCCGCAGTTTTTACCTTGGTGCTCTGCCAGCGAAGTGCTAGAGCAGCGCGATGATTTTATGCGTGCAGCACTGATGATTGCGAAAGGTAAGTTATCGCAGCGCTTTGTCACTAAAAACACGCTAGTGCCCAATCAAAGCATCAGTATGGCTTTAGAAGAAGGCCCGTTTAGTCAGTTGCAAGGCACTTGGGAATTTAAAGCGTTAGGTGAAAAAGCTTGTAAAATCAGTCTGGATTTAGAGTTTGATTATGCCGGACCTATTATTAAAGCCACTTTAGGCCCGCTATTTACTCAGGCGGCGAACACTATGGTGGATGCATTTTGTCAGCGAGCTAAAGAATTGTATGGATAAATCAATGATTAGCGTTGAAGTAGCCTATGCCTTAGCGGATAAGCAGAAAATTGTGCAGATGCAGGTAGAAGAGGGCACGACCGCCCGTGAAGCCGCCTTACGCTCAGGTTTGACTGCAGATTTTGAAGATTTGGATTTAGCTCAAAGTCCACTAGGGATCTTTGGGAAAGGCATTGCTCGCCCTGAAGAGCATGTTTTAGCCAATGGTGAGCGTGTAGAAATTTACCGTCCGCTACTGGCTGACCCCAAAGAAGTGCGTAAGCAACGTGCCGCGCGAGCAGCACAAGCTAAAGCAGAGGCTGCTGAATAAGCCTCTGCTTAGACTTTAACTTGCTGCTTACTCTTCGTCTTCGAGGCGTGAGCGTGGAATCGGTGCGACTTCAATCGCATCAACTTCCTGTTGGATCTGCTCTTCTAGCGAACCTGGGGCAGGCTGCTGGCGGACTTCAATCGGCATGTCGATGACTGTGCCAGTGCTGACTTCGGCATCATCTGCCTGACTTTGATTGGTCGTTGCAGGCTGACCAAGAATGGCTTGGTCGCGGCTTACGCCAGGAAGGAAGTCGCCGGCTAAGCCAAGCAGCTCTTGGTTATCGTCAAATATTAGACTGATACGTTCTTGTTGACGTATACCACCACCGGTTTGGATACTGTATAAGTAGTCCCAACGATTGCTGTGAAAAGTATCGGTTATCAGCGGCGTTCCCATAATAAAGCGGACTTGGCGAGTGGTCATGCCTGGGCGTAATTGATCGACCATGTCTTGAGTGATGACGTTGCCTTGCTGAATATCGATTTTATGCACGCCAGGAAACGAGCATCCGACGAGCACTGCTAATAGGCTCGCGAGGGTAAAGCTGCGGATAATACGTGTGCTATTTTGCATTGCAGATGGACTTCCACTATCGTGACTAGGTTACTGATGCGCTGATCATACCTGTATTATGTGCTTCAGCGAAACCGCATAAATGAGAAAACGACTATGGCTGAGAATATTGAACTACGTAAAGCGGGTTTAAAGGTCACTTTACCGCGAGTTAAAATCATGCAAATCCTTGAGTCCTGCGAGCCGCGCCACATGAGTGCAGAGGATGTGTATAAAACTTTGCTGGATGCAGGTGAAGATGTCGGTCTTGCCACTGTTTATCGTGTTTTGACGCAGTTTGAGGCGGCAGGGTTGGTCATTCGTCATAACTTTGATGGTGGTCATGCTGTATTTGAGTTGGACGATGGTGAACATCATGATCATATCGTCTGTGTTGATTCTGGTGAGGTTTTTGAATTTTATGATGAAGAGATTGAAAAGCGTCAGCATAAAATTGTCACCGATATGGGCTATGAGATGGTCGACCATAACTTAGTCTTGTATGTAAAAAAGAAAAGTTAATCCAGCTTCCTTGATGATCAGCCCTTGAAGCAGCTAGCTATGACTGTTTTAAGGGCTGACTCTGTGGCTTCAATGCCATTTATGACCCTATTCTCTTAGAGTTTTTGTTTTGCCTAAGCGCACTGTTTCTAGCCAAGCTTTTACTGAACACTTTTACCAACCACCTGTGCCTGCTGGTTATATCGCTCGACCTCGTTTGTGCCAGTATTTAAATACTGGCTTACTAGGGCGCTTGATATTGATCTGCGCGCCGGCAGGGTTTGGTAAAAGTGCCTTGATCAGTGAGTTTTGCCAGCAATTACCGCCGGTTTGGCGCAGTGTTTGGTTGCCGTTGAGTGCTCGTGATAGTGATCCTGGGCGATTTTTTGAGCGTTTTTTAAATGCCGTTCATAGTGTTTTTCCTGATGCAGGAGAGCAAGCACAGGCCATCTTGAAGACCAGGCAAAGTCATCAGGCCTTTCCTTATGACGCATGGCTTAATGATGCGCTGGATGAGATTAGCGGTGATTTAAACCCTGACAGTCCTTTATTACTGGTTTTAGATGACTATCACCTTGCGCAAAATGAGGTGCTTGATCGCAACGTGCAGCACTTGCTCAATCACTTACCTGCAGGATTACTTTTGTTAGTCACCAGTCGTCAGCGGCCCAATTGGCATTTGGCGCGCTGGCGTTTATCTGGGCAGATTCTTGAAATCAGTGAGCAGGACTTACGTTTTAAGCCTGAAGAATTGCAAACTTTGCTCATAGAGCAAGGGCATACGCAGCTCAGTACTTCTGTGATTGATAATATTTTGTCACGCAGTGAAGGTTGGGTGGCAGGTTTACGTCTATGGCTGCTGGCGCTCAGTGGTCGCGGCGATAATGAGTATGCTTTACTGACTGGGCCGCACGGTGGGCAAGGTTTAATTCGCGAATACCTATTAGAAGAAATTATTGCGCAACAGCCAGAAGCCATTAAAAGTTTTTTAACCACTACGGCAACCCTTGAGCGTTTTAATGTTGGCTTGTGTGATGCCTTGCGCGAGTCTAACGACAGTGCGCAGATGCTCGAATACCTGCTGGCTCATCAAGTTTTTTTAGTGCCATTAGATGAGCAAGGCGTGTGGTACCGCTACCATCATTTATTTTCTGATTTATTGCGGGCGCAACTGGATAGCTCTGCTGATACGCGCCAACTGCACGCGCGCGCCAGTGCCTGGTTTGCCGAGCATGGAATGCTCAATGAGGCTGTCGAGTACGCCTTGCTAGCTGAACAGCCTACGGTTGCTGCGCAGTTGGTGCAGGGCTCGGCAGAAGAGTTAATCCTCGCTGAACAAAATATCAGTATGTTGCTGCGTTGGAAAATGGATTTGCCGGACACTGTATTAGTCAGTACACCGCGTTTAATTATTTTGTATTGCTGGGCTTTAGGCTTGGCTTGCCAGCTGGATGCTGCTGATGAATTATTGACGCAGTTGGCTAAGTTCTTGCCAGCACCTAGTCCAGAGGAGCAGCAAGGACTACTGGCGCAATGGCAGGCGCTGCAAGGTTTGCTCGCGCGCGGACGTGGTGATGCGCAATTGGCTTGGCAGTATTGCAGTGATGCTGTGTTGAGTTTACCGGTTGAGCGTCATGGGCAGCGGCAAATTTGTTTATCGATTCTAGGCAATATCGCTATTTTGCGTGGAGATATTCTGCAAGCCCGTCAGCTGACACGCGATAACGTTGAGTTGGCACAGCGTGTGGGTTGCAAACTGTATAGCGCGCTAGCTCTGTACGATCGCGCTCGCGTGCTGCAGGTGCGCGGGCAGATTCATCGGGCTTTGGCGATGGTGCGTGAGGCTTTGCAACTCTTGGCTGATTTGCCGCGTGAACGTGATTATGCCGTGCGTGCGCGACTCACGATGTATGAAGGCTATTTGTTGGGGATGCGCGGGCAAATCCAAGAGGCGCGCGTTAAGCTTTGTGCTGGGATCAGTGAGGCGCAGGCGTGTCGTGATGCCAGTCTGTTGATTGGTTACCGCATGCAGGCTGTTTTAGAAGGTATGAGTGGGCGTGAGGCTGAAGCTTTTGAGCAGTTGGCCGAAGCTGAGCGCATCATGCATACCTGGGATGTACCGAGTATTTATTATTTGGCGATGTTGACGCTGAGTAAATGTGAGCTATGGCTGCAGCAAGGCCAGCTGGAACTGGCGCAGCCTTGGCTTGAGCGATTATCGGCGACCTACAATGTGCAGCAGATGGATAAGGCTTCGGAGTTTCATCCGCAGTTGGCTTTGTATGTTGAGTTGCAGATGGCTGCGCTGGAATGTGCGACAGGGCAGGTGGCGTCTGCTGAGCAACGTTTAGCTGGATTGATTGCTTATGCGCAGCAGTATGATTGTGTGGTGATTGAGCAGACGGCTCGTGTTCGTTTGTGTGTGATTTTATTGGAGCAGGGCGCGACTGTGCGTGCTGTGAATGAGTTACAGAAAGCATTGGGCTTGGCGCAAGGTGGTGCTGTATTGGCTTTTCAGCCGTTAATAGCTGTGCATGTGCAGTGGTTTCGTCAGCAATTAAACTTGCGCTCGTCAGACCAGGTAGCTGGTGAGTTATTGATGGCTTTACCAGAGTCTATCGAGAGTCATGTGAGTGCAGCGCTGTTAGGGCAATATGAAGCGTTAAGTGCTAGAGAGCTTGCGGTTTTACAGTTGATTGCGCAGGGTTGTTCTAATCAGGAAGTCAGCGATAAGTTGTTTATTTCGCTGCATACAGTGAAAACTCATGCGCGCAATATCAATCTTAAGCTTGGTGTTGAGCGCCGTACTCAGGCTGTGGCACGAGCGCAGGCTTTAGGTGTGCTGAGCTAATCGGAGTCTAGAGTCTGTAAATAATTGCGCATGCCGTACCTTGTTAGTATCGCTGTTCCCTCAACGGGTCATCCTGACCCGATTCGGGGCTACGTCATCCATGACTACGCTGGTCGCGACACCAACAAGATACTCATTGATCAGCGATGTTGTGTGTGAGTCTTTAGTACGACTCTTTTAAAGCACTCAGAACGGCATGCGCAAGCTTGTTTATAGGCTCTAGCAAAGCAAAGTATCCAGGACGGTTTACGCATGCCGTACCTTGTTAGTATCGCTGTTCCCTCAACGGGTCATCCTGACCCGATTCGGGGCTACGTCATCCGTGACTACGCTGGTCGCGACACCAACAAGGTACTCATTGATCACTGATGTTGGGTGCGAGTGCGTAGTACGACTCTTTTGAAGCAATCATTCTGCGGAGTTCTATCCAGTTCTGTTGCACTGCAACAAGTGAAAATCTGCACAACTGATTGAAGCTGCAATAGCTCCAACCCTATAAATGATCAACGAGTGCTTCGGGTTGGGTGTGGTGAGCGAGTCAGGGATGACGAGTGCCGGAGTTGAACCCTGGATGGGTTCATTGACGGATTAACACATTCCCCGAAGTACGGCATGCGCAAGTTTTTCAGAAGTTGAGCACGTATCAACAGAAATAAAAAAGCGAAGCCTGCGTTTTAATTCAGACTTCGCTTGGGGAAAGATTATTACTGTTGGTCTGCGTAGACCTGATCAAAAATTCCGCCATCATTAAAATGGGTTTTTTGAATATCTGGCCAGCTACCGAATGTTGCTTCTACTGGCATAAAGTCGACTTTAGGGAAGCGGTCAGCAAACTCAGCAAGAATCTCTTGATTGCGCGGACGTAAATAGTTATTGGCAGCGATGCGTTGCGCTTCATCTGACCATAAGTACTTTAAGTATGCCTCAGCAATTGCACGTGAACCTTTGCGATCGACAACCTTATCAACCACAGTCACCGGTGGCTCAGCTTCAGCGCTGACACTTGGGTAAACCACTTCAAAGCCACCACGACCGAACTCGCGCGCGATCATCTCTGCTTCGTTTTCAAAAGTGACTAGCACATCACCGATTTGGTTTTGAATAAAAGTGCTGGTTGCTGCGCGGCCACCGGTATCAAGCACAGGGGCTTGCTTAAACAACTTACCAACAAACTCTTTCGCTTCTGCTTCGCTACCGCCATTTTTCAGCACATAAGCCCAAGCGGATAAGTAAGTGTAACGACCATTACCCGAGGTTTTTGGGTTAGGCACAATCACTTGCACGCCGTCTTTTAATAAATCAGGCCAGTCCTGCAGATTTTTTGGATTGCCCTTGCGCACAATCAGCACAGTTGCCGAAGTGAAAGGGGCACTGTTGTTAGGTAAACGCTCAGCCCAGTTTTCTGGAATCAGCTTGCCGTATTCATACAAAGCATTGATATCGGTGGCCATATTCATGGTGATCACATCGGCAGGTAGGCCATCAATCACTGAACGCGCTTGCTTGCTTGAGCCGCCATGTGACATTTGAATCTGCGTGGCTTTATTACCTTGCTCTTGCCAGTGCTTTTGGAAGGCGGCGTTATAGTCTTTGTAGAAATCGCGCATCACGTCGTAGGAGACATTCAGCAGCGGTGCCGCTTGTAGGGTAGTCATACCGCTAAAGCTCAAGGCAAGAAGTGATGCAGCCAGCAAACGTTTCATATCGCGATTCCTTTGGAAAATAGCAGAAGGTCATCACTATAGAGGGGGATCGTTATGCTGTAAAAGAATTAAAAGTAATTTTGATATTCTATTTGGTATTAAAAAAGCCCTCACTAGGAGGGCTTTTTAGAGTTATGCAGGATTACATATTTGGATAGTTCGGGCCGCCAGTGCCTTCTGGTGGGGTCCAAGTAATGTTTTGTGCAGGATCCTTAATGTCACAGGTTTTGCAGTGCACACAGTTTTGCGCGTTAATTTGGAATTTCTTCTCACCGCTTTCTTGGGTGACGATTTCATACACACCAGCTGGGCAATAACGCTGTGCTGGCTCGTCATACATAGGTAAGTTTTTCCCCACTGGAATACTGGCATCTGTCAGTTTTAGGTGACAAGGCTGTACTTCTTCGTGGTTGGTGTTGGACAAGAAGACTGAGCTGAGCTTATCAAAGCTTAACTTGCCATCTGGCTTTGGATAAACAATCTTCGTCGCCTCGGAAGCAAGCTTTAAGGTTGCGTAGTCAGGCTTTGTGTCGTGCAGAGTAAACGGGATTTTACCGCCAAAGATGTTTTGGTCGATAAAGTTGAATGCACCACCTAATACAGCACCAAACTTATGGATCGCAGGACCAAAGTTGCGGCTGCAGAATAAATCTTCGTACAACCAGCTGGATTTAAATCCATCAACATACGCGGTCAGTTCGTCGCCACCTTCGCGGCCTTGCAAAATTGCATCAGCAGCGGCTTCTGCGGCCAACATGCCAGACTTCATCGCAGTGTGGTTGCCTTTGATTTTGGCAAAGTTAAGCGTACCTAAATCACAGCCGATCAGTGCGCCACCTGGGAAGACCATTTTCGGCAATGAGTTCAGACCACCTTTAGTCAGTGCGCGTGCACCATAAGCAACACGGGTACCGCCTTCAAGGTATTGGCTGATCACTGGGTGATGCTTGTAACGCTGGAACTCATCGAAAGGTGACAAGTGCGGGTTGCTGTACGACAGGTCGATAATCATACCAACAGCCACTTGGTTGTTTTCTGTGTGATACAGGAAAGAACCGCCTGGGTTGTCATTGTCTAAAGGCCAGCCTGCAGTGTGCAGCACTAAACCTTCTTCGTGTTTAGCAGGATCAATGTCCCAAATCTCTTTAATACCGATGCCGTAATGCTGTGCATCAGCTTCGCTATCAAGGTTGTAGCGCTTAAGCAGTTGCTTGCCAATGTGGCCACGGCAGCCTTCAGCAAATAAAGTGTACTTTGCGCGCAATTCCATACCTGGCGTATACATGCCGTCTTTTGGATTGCCTTCGCGGTCAAGACCCATGTCACCGGTCAAAATACCGTAGACAGCACCGGCTTCATTGATCAGCGCTTCTTGTGCAACAAAGCCTGGATAGACTTCAACACCGAGGTTTTCGGCTTGTTGAGCTAACCAACGGCACAAATTACCTAAAGAGATAATATAGTTGCCTTCGTTGTGCATGGTTTTGGGCACAAAAAAGTTAGGGATTTTTTGTCCTTTATCGGCATTTTTCAGCAAATAAATGTCATCACGCTTAACCGGCGTATTGAGTGGCGCGCCGAGTTCTTTCCAATTTGGAAACAATTCGTCGAGTGCGCGTGTCTCAAAAACAGCACCAGAAAGAATGTGGGCGCCGACTTCGGAACCCTTTTCGACGACACAAACGCTGATCTCTTGACCAGCTTCTGCTGCCTTTTGTTTGAGTCGGCATGCGGCTGAAAGCCCTGAAGGACCAGCACCTACGATGACGACATCGAATTCCATAAATTCGCGTTCCACAAGCTATCTCCTAATCACGCTGTACATTATTTTATTTTGGAAGGCTTGGATCTCTCACTGAAATTGTGAGCATTTTTTTCATTATATCCATGACTGCGCCGTGTTCCAATACAAACGCTCGTTTGAATTTATAAAAACCCTGTTAGAATGCAATGCGAAGATGATCAGAAAGCCTGCATTGTTGTATTGACCGACTTAGGTCTTACGTTCAAGATAGCAGAAGTTTTGTGCTTATCTGATGGATTGGTTATTTTAATTCGACCAAGCGCATCACTGGCCAGGCTTGTCTTGGCGACATTTTTTATTCACCCGAGATAACGAGGAATCCATGAAGGTTCTAGTAGCTGTCAAACGAGTGGTAGACTATAACGTCAAGGTTCGCGTTAAAGCGGACAATTCTGGCGTTGATCTCGCCAACGTTAAAATGTCTATGAACCCTTTCTGCGAAATTGGCGTTGAAGAAGCCATTCGCTTAAAGGAAAAAGGAATTGCAACTGAAGTAGTTGTAGTCTCCATTGGCCCTAATGCTGCTCAAGAGCAATTGCGTACTGCGCTAGCTCTGGGTGCTGACCGTGCAATTTTGGTCGAGTGCAATGATGAGTTGCGTTCACTGACTGTTGCAAAATTGCTTAAAGCAGTGGTTGATCAAGAGCAGCCACAGTTGATTATGCTTGGTAAACAAGCCATTGATAGCGATAACAATCAGACCGGCCAAATGCTGGGTGCGTTAACAGGTTATGCGCAGGGTACTTTTGCTTCTAAAGTTGAAGTCGCTGGCGATAAAGTTAATGTAACTCGCGAGATCGATGGTGGTTTACAAACTGTTGCGCTGAACCTGCCAGCAATTGTTACCACCGACTTGCGCTTGAATGAGCCACGTTATGCATCTTTGCCTAACATCATGAAAGCTAAGAAAAAGCCGCTGGAAATTATCACTCCAGATTCTTTAGGCGTTTCTACCGCATCCACAGTGACTACTTTGAAAGTTGAAGCACCGGCAACACGCAGTGCTGGCATCAAAGTGAAGAGCGTGGCTGAATTGGTTGAGAAACTTAAAAACGAGGCGAAAGTAATCTAATGGCTATTTTGGTTATTGCTGAACACACTAACGTCGCTCTGGGTGCTGCTACCCTGAACACCGTTTCGGCGGCCAAAGCTATTGGTGGCGAAATTCACGTACTGGTTGCCGGTGCTGGATCCGCTGCGGTTGCTGAAGCTGCTGCAAAAATTGATGGCGTAAGCAAAGTATTGTCAGCAGACAACGCTGCATTTGCTCATCAATTGCCTGAAAACGTTGCCCCTTTAATTGCTGAAGTAGGTAAGGGCTATAGCCATATCCTGGCTTCTGCGACTACAAACGGCAAAAACATCATGCCACGCGTGGCAGCGTTGTTAGACGTTGATCAGATCTCTGAAATTATCGCAGTAGAAAGCGCTGATACCTTTAAGCGTCCAATCTACGCGGGTAACGCAATTGCTACTGTGCAATCAAGCGCTGCAATTAAAGTTATCACCGTGCGTGGTACTGGTTTTGATGCAGCCGCTGCAGAAGGTGGTTCAGCCACTGTTGAAGCAGTTGCTGCTGGCAGCGATGCTGGTATTTCAGCCTTTGTTGGTGAAGAGCTGGCGAAGTCTGATCGTCCTGAATTAACTGCTGCTAAGGTCGTTGTATCTGGTGGTCGTGGTATGCAGAACGGCGAAAACTTTGCCATGCTGAACCGCGTTGCTGACAAGCTTGGCGCTGCAGTGGGTGCTTCACGCGCTGCTGTTGACGCAGGTTTTGTACCGAACGATATGCAAGTGGGTCAAACAGGTAAAATTGTTGCGCCAGACTTGTACATTGCTGTAGGTATTTCCGGTGCGATTCAACACTTGGCGGGTATGAAAGATTCTAAAGTGATCGTTGCGATCAACAAAGATGAAGATGCACCGATTTTCCAAGTGGCTGACTATGGTTTAGTAGCTGATTTATTTGATGCTATCCCAGAGTTAGAAGCTGCGCTGTAAGGCTAGCTTTGCTACAAAAGAACCCGCTTTCGAGCGGGTTTTTTTATGCAAGCATCCAAAGTTTGGTTGATTAGGCTTGGTTTACTGCCTACAGCGCGCTGCTAAGTGTTAATCGAATGAGCTGAAAGCATTGGCATAGCGCTTGATGGCCTATGGACGTGTAATATAGGCGCTTGATTAAGCGAGTTAAGTGATGGAGTGTTATGAGCGGGCGATTGATAGGCTGTTTTTTATTATTGGCCAGCAATATGGTTGTGAGTACGGCGTATGCCGCGCAGCAAGCCTGCACAACACTGATGGCTGTCGTGTATCCGAACGCCGAACCTTATGATTGGCAGGTGACTGATACTGGCGTTAGGCAGGGTTTGAGCGTTGATGTGTTAGAAGCACTTGCAGAAAAAACCCAGCTGAATATACAACGAGTGGCAACCAAGGACGCGAAAAAAGCGTTACGTGAAGTGCGTAGCGGACGTGTTGATTTGATTATTGGTGTGCGCAGTGAGCCTGAGCAAGATCCGCGCTTGGATTATGTGTCGCCAGCTTATGCAGAGCAAAATTATCGAGTTTGGCGGCGCAGCGCAGAGCAAGTTTCGCTGCAGCAATGGCCACAGTTATCAGGATTACGCGGCGCGCTTGAGCCTAAGCAGTTGCCTAGTTTTGATCTGCAGGCGCAATTACTGGCCTGGCCTGTTAGCCACGTGGCAGATAACAAAACTGCTACGCAAATGGTCTTGGACGGGCGTGCTGATTATTTGATTGCTGAGCATCATCAGCAGTATTTGCGCTTACAAAAAGCCGGTCAGCTTGATCTGTTTGAAGCGATTGAGCCGCCAGTGGCCAGTCATCAGTTGTTTGTCGCTTTGGCAAAAGACTCTGCTTGTAATGATCAAGCTCTGCGTAACAAATTATCTAAAGGGTTGCTTGCTTTAACCCAAAAAGATGTCGCACAAAACCGTCTCGATACTGTGATGCAGCGCTGGCAAGCATTGCACCCTAGTCAACCCTCAGTCGTAGGTGAGTAACTTAGTATGTTAGTAAAACAGGTTTTTATCCTCAGTAGTGCTGTTTTATGGTTGGCGGGTTGTGCCACTGATCCTGCGCCGATTGAGCAGTTGCGTATTACTGAGCAAGCGATTGAGCAGGCACAGACGATGGGTGCTGATGACTTTTTGCAACCCGCTCAAATCGCTTTACAAAAAGCGCAAGAGGCTTTAGCTGCAGAAGATTACCGTGCTGCGCGTTTGTATGCTGAACGCGCTGAGTTGGATGCGCGCTTGGCTGAAGTGCAAGCGTTAAGCAGCATGAAACGTAATAAAGTGGCGGAAATTACTGCGCAGATTCAACGCTTGCGTTTGCAGTTAGGAGAGTCTCAATGAGTACGTGTTCTGTGCGTCGAATAATCGTAACGGGTGCTTTATTGTCTGTTGTCGGGCTGACTGGTTGCGCGCATTACACCGAGGCGGAGCAGGCGCTGCAGCAAGCTGATGAGCTGTTTAATAGTATTAAAGATGATAGTCAGGTGTTGGCCAGTGCGCCTAAAGATGTGCTGCGAGCGGGTGAATCATTGCAACGTGCCGAGCAATTGTCCGGTTATTTAGGTAGCACAGAAGATGTGCAGCATTTTGCTTACCTAAGCCAGCAATACGCGCACATTGCTCAAGAACGCAGCCAAATTGCCAGTTATCAGCAGCAAATAGAGCAGTTGCGCATTCAACGCGAGCGTTTGCAGTTGGCCTTGCGTGAGGCGCGTTTAATGAGCGTGCAGCAACAAGGGCAGTGGCTGGAAGAGCAAATGATCAGTTTGGCAACCCAAGATGCTGAGCGCGGTTTGGTGCTGACGCTCAACGATATGCTATTTGACAGTGGCCGCGCTGATTTAAAACCTGCTGCCAATCGCACGGTGCTTAAGTTAGTGCAGTTTCTACAAATGAATGGCCAGCGTACAGTGCGCATTGAAGGTTACAGTGATAGCGATGGTGATGTGCAGGAGAACTTACAGTTATCCAAGGACCGAGCGCAAGCTGTAGCTGACACGCTGGTCGATCTTGGTGTCGATGTTAAGCGTTTGCAGGTGATGGGCTATGGTGATGCCTTCCCGATTGCAGAAAACGCCACAGAGCGTGGTCGTGCGCAAAATCGCCGTGTCGAAATAGTGTTTTCTGATGAGGTAGGGCGCTTGGCGCCTGAGCGCGAATAATCTTGCTATGACTGGCCGCTGGAAGGACTGGTAAGGCTGTATTGGTTATGGCATAGAACAAAAAAGCCCAGCCCGCATTATGAACTGCGTGCTGGGCTTTTTTATGAGCTCGGATTTAACGTTTTTGTTGTAACGCGGCAATGCGCACTTCTAAAGGTGGGTGGCTCATCAGTAAGCCGGCTAAACCTTCTTTTAAGCCGCCACTGATACCAAAAGCGATTAATGCTTTGGGCATTTCTGACTCAATGCCTTGTTCAGCGCGTAAGCGATTCAGCGCGCCAATCATTGCAGGGCTGCCAGCTAAATCAGCACCGGCTTCATCGGCACGGAACTCACGGCGACGCGAGAACCACATCACGATAATGCTCGCGAGTAGGCCAAGGACTAATTCGGCAGCAATGGTCGCAACAAAGTAGCCAATACCGCGGCCGTCTTCGTTTTTCAGCAAGACGCGGTCGACAAAGTCACCGATGATGCGGGCAAAGAACATCACAAAGGTATTCACCACGCCTTGCAGTAGCGCCATAGTAACCATATCGCCATTGGCGACGTGACCAATTTCATGGGCCAGTACCGCTTTCACTTCTTCGGGTGAAAAGCGATCCAGCAAACCTTGGCTGACGGCCACTAAAGCCTTGTTACGGTTCCAGCCGGTAGCAAAGGCATTGGATTCGTGGGATGGGAAAATACCCACTTCTGGCATACCAATACCGGCTTGGGTCGCCAGTTGTTCAACGGTTTGTAATAACCATTGCTCTTGGCGTGTGCGTGGCTGATCAATGACTTGCGTACCGGTGCTGCGTTTGGCCATCCACTTTGAGATCAGTAAAGAAATCAAAGAACCGGAGAAGCCAAATACAGCACAGAATATTAACAAGTCACCATGGTTTTGACCGGTGTAACGGTCGACACCCAGCAAGCTGAGAGTAACGCTGGCAACCAACAATACTGCGATGTTAGTGGCTAAGAATAAAAAGATACGCATCATGTGCGAAAAGCTCCAAAAGTGTAAACAGGTGAACTATATAAGGGTTGCGCGGCTGCGCTTCAAGGGTATGACTGTTGCAAACTGTGTCAAATGTGCTGCATTTAACGTTGGAAGAACACTTGCATCAATTCAATCACCCGCTCGCTGTCTTGCGCCTGAAATGCTTCACGCAATTGGTTGGCTAAATTGCCTTGCGCACGGCGTACGCTCGGCGGTGCCTCGGCAAGGGTAGTGGGCAGCGGTGTAATCATGTTGCTCAAGCGTAAAAAAGCCTTTTCACACAGTTCGATTTGATCCAAAGCTTCGAAACGAATGGTGCTTTGATAACGTAAATAACCTTCCTCAGCAAGCCAGATAAAAGTGCTTAAACAGCGCTGTTGGCGATCGCTGGGTAGACCAAATTCATCAGGCGCGATATAGCCGATTAAATCATCTATATATAGCGTGGTTTTGGCGGGAAAGGCCTGATAAAGCGTCAGCAGGCCTTGCGCTGCGTCCTTGTAAAAATCGTCAATATGAAGATCCATGCATACTCACTGGCGATAGGTTTTTAAGAAATTGCCGATGCGACCGATAGCTTGTTCCAGATCATCCACACGCGGTAGCGTCACCACGCGAAAGTGGTCCGGCCACGGCCAGTTGAACGCCGTGCCTTGTACGACTAAGAGTTTTTCTGACAGCAATAAATCCAGCACGAATTTTTCATCGTTATGAATTGGGCAGATTTTTGGATCAATTCGCGGGAAAGCATAGAGCGCGCCCATGGGTTTCACGCAGCTGACGCCAGGAATATCATTGAGTAACTCCCAAGTACGGTTGCGCTGCTCAAGCAAACGGCCGTTGGGTAGCACTAAATCATTGATGCTCTGATAGCCGCCGAGTGCTGTTTGAATGGCATGTTGCGCTGGCACGTTAGCGCATAAACGCATATTAGCCAGAATATCCAAGCCTTCGATGTAGCTGCGCGCACGGTGCTTAGGACCAGAAATTACCACCCAGCCCGAACGGAAACCGGCCACGCGATAGGATTTAGACAAACCGTTAAAGGTTAGGCAAAGCACATCAGGAGCCAAGGAAGCAGTGCAGATATGCTTGGCATCGTCGTACAGAATTTTGTCGTAGATTTCGTCAGAGAAAACCACCAAATTGTGTTGACGCGCTAATTCCAGAATATCCAGCAGCACTTCTTTGGAGTACACGGCACCTGTTGGGTTGTTTGGGTTAATCAACACAATGGCTTTGGTGTTCGAGGTGATCTTCGAGCGCATATCGTCAATGTCTGGAAACCAGCCCGCTTGCTCATCACATAAGTAATGCACAGGTTTGCCGCCAGCCAAGCTGGTCGCCGCAGTCCACAAAGGATAGTCAGGCGCAGGCAGTAGCACTTCATCGTTGTTGTTTAATAGTGCTTGCAGCACCATCACGATCAGCTCAGAAACACCATTGCCGAGATAGATGTCTTCAATGCCGACACCTTCAACATTCATTTGCTGGTAGTACTGCATGATCGCTTTACGCGCGCTGAACAGGCCTTTGGAATCGCTGTAGCCTTGCGCTGTCGGTAAATTACGAATCACATCCTGGAGGATTTCCTCTGGTGCTTCGAAGCCAAAGGGTGCAGGATTACCAATATTGAGCTTGATAATACGCTGGCCTTCATCTTCAAGGCGTTTGGCGTGTTTCAGGACAGGGCCTCGGATGTCATAACAGACGTTAGCGAGCTTGTTCGATTTGCTGAACTGCATGATGTTGAGTATCCCGAATAAAAAGGTCAATAAGGGGCGTTCTGTCGATAAAAAGCGATTTTGAGCGCTGTCGCATAAGTAGCCCGTGCCTCCCTACATTGCGCTTAACCAGCAAGTCATATAGAGGCACTTAAAGATGCCTATCATACGACTGTGCTAGCAAAGGTGAAAGGGAGCGGTATGCTTATCACCCTGCTTTAATTGGAGAATGTGATGCAAAAGGTTGAAAAGAGCGTAGAAGAATGGCGCAAGCAGCTTTCTGATGAGCAATTTCGTGTGTGCCGCTTAGCCGGAACAGAGCGGCCTTTCACTGGTGAGTATTGTTCGCCAAAGTTTGAGGGTGTGTTTCATTGCGTTTGCTGTGGGCAGCCTTTGTTTGATGCGCAGCATCAGTTTGACGCTGGATGTGGCTGGCCAAGTTACTGGCAGGCGCTGACGCCAAATGCCGTGATTGAGCACGTTGATAATAGTCTTGGAATGCAGCGTGTTGAAGTGGTGTGTTCTGGTTGTGATGCGCACTTAGGTCATGTTTTTCCCGACGGACCTGAGCCAACAGGCTTGCGTTATTGCATCAATTCTGTGGCTTTGCAGCTTGAGCCAGCGCCTGCTGAGTGATTGCTTTAATCACTATATAAGCTTGCGTCATCTGCTGATCTAGAACAGCAAAGTAATCTGTTGGAGAGTGTTTGTGTCTGAGTTGATGAATGAGTTTTTGCAGCGTGCTAATCAAGTCTTGCAACACATTGAGCCTTTGCTGCCAAAAATGGCCGAGCCGATTGATTGGAATACTGTCTATGCCGCAAGCTGGCAGCGTAAAGGCAATAGCAGCTTTTTTCGCCCCATTGCGCTGGGTGCAGATATTCGCTTAGCTGATTTGTTGGGTGTCGATCTGCAGCGTGAACAGTTATTGCGCAATACCCAGCAGTTTATGCGCGGCTTTCCAGCTAACCATGCTTTGTTATGGGGTTCACGCGGTACCGGAAAGTCCTCTATTGTGCGCGCATTGTTGGCTGAGTATGCCGAGCAAGGTTTGCGCTTAATTGAAGTTGAGCGCAATGAGCTGGCTGACTTGCCGCTTATCGTTGAATCTCTAGCCGGTTTGCCGCAGCACTTTATTGTTTTTTGCGATGATTTGTCCTTTGAGGCCGGCGAGGGCGATTACCGTATTTTGAAAAGTGTGTTGGACGGCTCTTTAGAGCGTGCACCTGATAACGTGCTGTTATATGCCACGTCCAATCGCCGCCACTTGCTTCCCGAGCAGCACAGCGACAATCAGCATTGGCAGCAGGGTGATGGCGGTGAACTGCACCCGAGTGAGGCGGTAGAAGACAAGATCGCCTTGTCTGATCGTTTTGGCTTGTGGCTGTCGTTTTACCCATTCAATCAAGAGCATTACTTAGATGTGGTGCAGCACTGGATTGGTGAATATGCGCGGCCTAGCAAGCTTGACTGGCAGTTTACTGAAGAGACGGCCAAACAAGCGATCAGTTGGGCGACAGCGCGGGGCAATCGCAATGGTCGTTGCGCTGCGCAGTTTGCTAAACAGTGGGTGGGTTTGCGCTTGTTGGAGCAGACTGTATAACCGTCGCTGTTTTGTCTAGCGTCGAGTGCTGCAGTGTATTGGGTTAATGCCGTGCAGGCTCTATACTGGGCGGCTTGTTTTTAAGGGGATAACACTATGACCACACCGCATGTCGAACAACACTTGCAGCTGCTAGCGCACCTGCGCACGATTTTAGTCGCGGTAGCAGATGCAGACGTGGTGCCAGAAAATCATCACGCATTATTTCTTGAGCGCTTTGATGAGATGGTCGCTGACTTGCGCGAGAGCAGTGATGATCTTTATGTCGGACAAGATATCATCAGCCAGGTGTTTCAGCGTTATCCGCAAATTGCCCATTTAGTACCGCGCGATTTGCTGTGGTTTTTTGGCGGCGATTGCTTACATTTTATGCCAGACGATGAAATTGATAAGTATCAGCAGCTGGAAGACCGCCGTTATCAAGCCTTAGAAAACGGTGAAGACTTCGACTGGAATCACGAAATTCAGCTGATGTTTATGCCGGAAAAGACTCCAGAGCACTGAAATATAAAGAATTTTTAAAAAATGCTTGACGCATCGCGGGATGCTCCGTAATATGCGCGCCACTTCAAGCAATAAAGCAAATCGCCCAAGCTTAGAAGTTGCAAGCTGTAATAAGCTCAAGGATGCGTCCCCTTCGTCTAGTGGCCTAGGACACCGCCCTTTCACGGCGGTAACAGGGGTTCGAGTCCCCTAGGGGACGCCACTTTTGCGGGAATAGCTCAGTTGGTAGAGCACGACCTTGCCAAGGTCGGGGTCGCGAGTTCGAGTCTCGTTTCCCGCTCCAAATTTGGCGTCAAGCTAAAAGAAAAAAGAGCCTAAGGGCTCTTTTTTTTCGTCTGCTGCCTGGTTATTTACTTTAAAGTCTTTTGATCCTGTCTTGGCTGTCCTAGCCGTATTTTCCAATACTTCACTTATCCGTTTCTATTTTCGCTCCAGCGCGTGCTTGTTGATATTTCTGTGTTTTGAAAGAAAAAGTAACAAGTTACCTAGTCATTAGTTTTGCTGAGAGCTTTCCTTAGGGGATTTACAGTGACGATGTAAATCATGATCTAAAATTATCAAGCAGATCATTAAGTTGAATGTTGATGTTTCATTCGCCAGCAGTAAATTAAAGCATCTTCGCGTCTTCTCTATGGCCTGTTGGGTGACTTTAGTAAGTTTTAGTCTGCGCATGAGGCAGTAAAAAGCCTAGACCGATGATGAAAAAAGGAGAATGCTGCATAGGAGGATGGCACTATGATATTACCAAGAGAATTGTGCTGCTGGTTTTACTGAGATAAAGCATATGAACTCAAATGACAAACATGCCAGCCGGCAAATGCAGGAACTCATGCAGCGTAACCAGATTTTAGAAGCACAAATTGCTGAACAGGCTGTGCAAATATCTGGGCTAAATGAACAGCTGCAGATTACCAAGGAAAAGCTTGCTGGCACGATTATCGAGTACCAACTAACTGAAAAGGCATTGCGTGAAAGTGAGAGTCACTTTCGGCTGATGACGGAAAATGTCGTTGATGTTGTCTGGAAGCTGGATCATAACTATTGTTTCACCTATATCAGTCCGGCGGATGAAAAACAGCGTGGCTATAGAGCTGATGAAGTCATCGGGCATCACGTGTTTGAAATATTTGACGAAGAAGGAATTACCGCAATTAAAAACGCTTCCTTGCAGAGGCGTGATGCTCAGGACAGAGGAGTGCCGCTAGCCAATGTGACATTCGAAGCTCGGCATCGCTGTAAAGATGGCCGCTGGATATGGGGGGAAATATGCTACAACCCCGAGTTTGACTCTCAAGGCAATGTCATTGGCTTTTACGGGGTAACAAGAGAGATAACTGAGCGTAAGCAAATGGAGGACCAAATACGTCGGCTGGCTTTCTATGATCATCTGACTCATTTGCCCAATCGAAATTTGCTCAATGATCGATTAAGTCAGGCTATGGCGGCTAGCAAGCGCAAAGGGTTTTATGGCGCACTGATGTTTATTGACTTGGATAACTTTAAACCAGTGAACGACTCTCATGGCCATGCTGCTGGCGATTTACTGCTGATTGAAGCGGCGCATAGATTAAAAGAGTGTGTGCGCGCCAGTGATACGATTGCGCGCTTTGGTGGCGATGAGTTTATTGTGGTGCTCAGTGAGTTGGAGACAGACGAGGTTGAATCTTATAAGCAAGCTCAGGCTATTGCAGAAAAAATGCGCCTCACTCTGGCTGCTCTTTATCGGCTAACCGTAAATAGTGAGAGCAAGAGTTGCGCATGCGTAGAACACAGATGTACGGCGAGCATCGGCGTGACGTTGTTTACAGGGCAAGAGTCCGGCGTAGAAGAATTGCTTAAACAAGCTGATATATCTATGTATAGAGCCAAAGAAAGCGGCCGTAACTCGATCAGGTTTTATAATTTAGCAGAGTAAAAAGCTAGACTCGCTCTGAGTGAGCTCTAAAATTGGCGATATGCAGCCAGCAGTGCGTTTGGATTTATCGCTATTTTTAACGAGTTCTCGAACATAGCAATACTAAGTGCAACATGTGTTGAATTCATGCTGCACTTAGCGTCATTCAAATTAGAGTTGCTCAGCTTTAATCAGCTCAATTTGCTTATCGGTTAAATCCAGCATACAAAAACCATAGTTAACGATCCCGCCTGGTGCGCTATTGCCTTGCTCGGTAAAACGACACCAGCTGTCACGGTATTTTAGCCAGGCTCTTTGGCCCTGGAGCAAGGCGTCTTTTTGCTCCATAGATAAGCTTGCTCTTAATGTCTTGTATTCGGCGTTGAGGCTGACATCTTGGCGAGCCAATTCTTCTTCAGCGCAAGCTGCCCACTGTGAGTTTTTTAATGCACCGTAGTCAACACTGTCCATGCACGCATCATACTCGGCAGTACGCTGACTTTCTGCTTGTGCAGTTGCCGATAACATAACGAATGCAACTGCCAGTAATAATGTGTTTTTGTTGTTTTTTTCCATGATTCTTCCTTGGCTTGTCTTTATAAAAAAGTGAAAGTCGCACTACAAGTGCTGATATATCTGCTCGTTCAATCTAGTCAGTACAGTATCACTACTGCAACTTCTCTAGACTTTTTATCTCTACATATGCAAGCAGCCTGTCATTTTTCGCAGGCTACTACGCCTTTAAAGCGATAGCAGAAGTCATGTCCAAACCGCAGTTTTATGGTTATGCTGATAGCGCAAGCAATACATATGGAGAACACGTTTATGCCTACTACAGTACGTATGACCAATTTGTTTTTGCAGTTGGGTTTGGATGCAACGCCTGAAGGGGTTGCGCGTTTTATTAGCGAGCATCGTTTAGCGCCTGAAGTGAATGTGCTCGATGCTGATTTCTGGAACGATGGGCAGCGTCAGCTGTTAAAAGAGATGCTCTGCTCTGATGGCGAGTGGGCGTTGGTTGTCGATCAACTCAATGAAGCTCTGCGTGCGCCTGACAGCTAAACGCCCGTGTTGTTTTTTCTCAGGTTGAAACTGCTCAACTGTCTTGCATAAGCCCATTAGTAAGGCAGTTGTGTAAGGCTTAGTTCTCAGGTTTTAGGACAAGCTTGGTAGCTCTCTGCTGCCTAGTGCATGTGAGAGATCTCGCTAAAACCGCTGCACTCTTTAAAATGTAGTAGCGCATAAGGCTGACTCAATATTCCGGTAATGTCCTTGCTGCGGACGATCACTACTGTGCAATGCAGTTGCTCTTCCACTCTATAGCCCAGGCATTTCTCTCAGTAATTGATGCTTAACACATAGCGCTTTTAAGCTTGATTGCATCAGTTTTGGCTCCTTTTTTTGCATATAATCCTTTTTGATATACCAATACTAAAGTAAGGTCGTTTTAGGCGTTCTTGGGCTTTTGTTAAAGGTTATAGCCGTTATTATCGAAGCATACCTTTGCCTGCGGTTGGCGCTGGCATTGAAGATAATGAGGCTGACCTTATGATTTATGCACAACCTGGTACTCAAAATTCTTTGCTGACGATCAAACCACGCTACGGTAACTTTGTCGGTGGACAGTTTGTGCCGCCAGCAAACGGTGAGTACTTTAAAAACACCACGCCGGTAACCGGTGCTGACTGTGGCGAGTTCCCGCGTTCCAACGCAGATGACATTAACTTAGCGCTTGATGCGGCGCATGCAGCAGCTGCAGCCTGGGGTAAAACCTCTGCACAAGAGCGGGCTTTAGTACTCTTGAAAATTGCTGATCGTATTGAGCAAAACCTTGAATTATTAGCTGTCGCTGAGACTTGGGATAACGGTAAAGCCATTCGCGAAACATTAAATGCTGATGTGCCTTTGGCTGCCGATCACTTTCGTTATTTTGCCGGCTGTATTCGCGCGCAAGAAGGTACTTCGGCGGAGATTGATGAGCACACTGCGGCTTATCACTTTCACGAACCCTTGGGTGTGGTGGGGCAGATTATCCCTTGGAACTTTCCATTGTTAATGGCTTCGTGGAAGCTGGCACCAGCGCTCGCTGCAGGTAACTGTGTGGTGCTCAAGCCAGCGGAGCAAACGCCTTTATCGATCACTGTGCTGATGGAGTTGATTGGCGAGTTATTACCGCCTGGCGTGCTTAATATCGTGCATGGCTTTGGCCGTGAAGCAGGCGAGGCCTTAGCAACCAGTACGCGAATTGCCAAAATTGCCTTTACTGGCTCAACCCCAGTGGGTTCGCGGATTATGCATGCGGCGGCTGATAATATTATTCCAAGCACTGTTGAACTTGGCGGTAAATCACCGAATATTTTCTTCGCTGACATTATGGATGCTGAGCCTAAGTTCATCGAGAAAGCGGCAGAAGGTTTAGTGTTAGCCTTCTTTAACCAAGGTGAGGTCTGTACTTGCCCGTCGCGAGCCTTGATTCAAGAGTCTATTTACGAGCCTTTTATGGCTGAAGTGATGAAGAAGATTAAGCAGATTCGCCGTGGTAATCCTCTAGATACCGAAACCATGGTCGGGGCACAAGCGTCTGCTCAGCAGTTTGAGAAGATCATGTCCTATATGGATATTGCCAAGGCCGAAGGAGCCGAGCTTCTCGCTGGCGGTAAAGTTGAGATGCTCGAGGGTGATTTGGCGCAAGGCTATTACATCCAACCTACGCTGCTAAAAGGCCACAATAAAATGCGCGTGTTCCAAGAAGAAATTTTTGGTCCAGTAGTGGCTGTCACTACTTTTAAGGACGAAGCGGAAGCTTTAGAGATTGCCAATGACACCGAGTACGGTTTAGGCGCAGGTGTGTGGACGCGTGATATCAATCGTGCCTATCGCATGGGGCGGGGTATTAAAGCAGGTCGCGTTTGGACTAACTGCTACCACCTGTATCCTGCACACGCAGCTTTTGGCGGTTATAAAAAATCAGGTGTAGGACGTGAAACCCACAAAATGATTCTGGGGCATTATCAGCAAACGAAAAATTTGCTGATCAGTTATGACATTAACCCCTTAGGCTTTTTCTAAAAATATTATTATTTAACAGGCCTGCTGATTAGCTCAGCGGGCTTTTTTTATTTTATAGTGTTGTTTTCTATTTTATAAAATTTGAAATGTAAATGTTTTGTGCTGCAGATCACGATTCTATATTTATATTTGACAGTAAATATTTAAAGTCTATTTTGATATTCGTAACAAATAAAAACTTTGTAAATATATAAAGCACAAGGAAGGTGTTCTATGCGTAAATATATTATTAATTCTCTGATGGCTGCTGTTATCAGTGTTAGCAGTGTTGTGGCAATTGCCGCTGAAAGCAAAGCAGCACCGCCAGCGCAGCTTGTTGCAAGTATTGAGCAGTCAGCAGTGAATATAAACTCTGCTGACATGGAGACGCTTGCACGCGAGCTCAATGGTGTTGGCTCTGCTAAGGCACGCGCCATTGTTGAGTATCGAGAAGCCAACGGCGCTTTTGCTTCTATTGATGAGTTGCTGGAAGTAAAAGGTATTGGTATGGCTATTCTTGAAAAGAACCGCAATAAACTATCAGTTAAGTAATATTGAATTTTATTTATTAAGGATGATAAATAATAGGGAGTGGTAAATATTAATTAAAAATCATCAGGATGATGAAAAAAAGGATTTATTTAATTAATAGATTTGGCGTGTTGCATCACAAGGAGTGGTGCCTTAAAGCAAGGATGCTTAACATAGAAGTTGGCATGTGAAATATCACATGGTCAAATTTATGGATAAGAGAAGAAGGGATGACATGACGTGAAGACGTGTCATCCCTTCGTTATTTTTAATAAGCATACAGTTTTAAGGATAAATACAGGTTCCAACTTACTAGCACTGAAAAAGAGACCAAGAGCACAGGTAGGATCACATGCCAATGTCGCTTGGATAATGCCGGAATGGGCTGTTTAATTTGTGTTATTGCAAGGCTTGCAGAGCAAATTAAACTGGCCAGCAGCGCGCCGGCCAAGATATCGGTAGGCCAGTGTGCGGTTAAGTAAACTCTAGATAAGGCAATACTGGAGGCAGGGATGAAGGCTGCTAATAACCAAATAATTCGCCAGCGCTGCGGCTGTTGACGACTCGCCAGCACGCCAAGTACTAGAAAAAAAGCAAACCCAGAGGCGCTGTGACCGCTTGGAAAGCTAAAGCTTTGCAGTGGTTCCAGCAGGATTGAGGGCCGAGCTCTTTCAAAATAATGCTTGAGTAGGTAATTACTCACGGCAGTGGTGATGAGTGTGGTGCTGGTGAAAAACAGGGCTTGGAATTGTTTAAACAACAATAGTAGAACGCAGAGGATAAAGCTCACGGTGATTTGCGTTGAAAAGTCGCCGAGGCGGGTTATTAAAACCATGGTTTGATCAAGCCAAACAGTGCGGATCAGTTGGCTAAGGTCATGCAAGTACAGGTCAAATACTAATAAAGATGACCAGTTCAGCATTAAAACAACGAGGGTTAAACCCGATACTACAGCGCTTACGACACTGGCTGTACGCCAGCCTCGTAAGCAGGCCAAAACACTGACTAGCACACAGCCAGCGATGCCACAGGCGACCCATGCTGTTTGCTGCCAAAAAAGTTCTGGTGGATGCAGCTCAAGAGCGGCCCCGACCATCCAGCCAGGCAACAGATAAGCGACTGCCCATCCTGCTGCTGCAAATAGACTCACGACCACGAAGCGAGTCAGCGGCATCGCCAGCATGCCTGCGACCAGAGGCAATACAGGACGTAGCGGCCCAATAAAACGGCCAACTAACAAGCTTAAAACACCATAACGTGCAAAATGCAGTTCAGCGTTAATCAGCCACTGCGGATGATTACGAATGATGGGTAGCTGTGGCACTTTATGCTGTAAACGACGGCCGAGGGCATACGATAAAATATCGCCAGACAAGCCTCCGAGCCAAGCTAGCAGCAGGACGCTGGATAAATCTAGAGCGCCATTGCCCGCCAGCACTGCAAGAGCAAAGAGTAAGACCACACCGGGTAACAGAATACCGACTAAGGCCAGGCACTCTAATAATGCCACAAGAAAAATAGCTGCCCCGAGCCAGTAGCTGCTGCTAGCCGACCAGTGTAAAAGTGTTTGTAAAAAGTCATTCATTGAAAGTCGCTTAGTCATTAAAAAAGTAAAATAGCCGCCGATGCAAACCATGCCGATTCAGCACACAGTTGCTCACGTTAATAGCGATTGGCGTTACTCAGTCATGCGGCATTATATCGTGGTGCAGCTTACACATTTTGAATTTAAGCTTGGCTCACACGCTTTACCCGTGCCGCATGCTGGGGCATGTTAAAGTGTTAGTCCATGTCAGGCATGAGTTTTCTATGTTAATTCCTTTTGAACAGATTGAAGCCGATACATTAACGCGCTTAATCGAAGATTTTGTGACCCGCGATGGCACTGATAATGGCGATGAGACGCCACTGCACACACGTATTGAGCGTGTGCGTCATGCGCTAGATAAAAAACAGGCGGTAATTGTCTTTGATGTGGAAAGCCAGCAGTGCCAGCTGTGTTTAAAGCGCGATGTGCCCAAAGAATGGTTGGCTGATTTAGAGATGTTGAGCGCGCAAGACTCTGCAGAATAAGGAATATAGAGGTCTGTAAATATTTTTTTGAACTTGTAGAGAGCTCATGCAGTCATATTTTGTGACGAATACATAATGACCATGGAGATAATTTATGATGAGTAAAAAGTACCTGACAGCTTTATTTGCCGCTGCATCTTTTTTAGCATTAGCGGGTTGTGCATCACCAACAGTGATTACCTTAAAAGATGGTACTCAGATACAAACCACAGATAAGCCAGGTTTTGATGAGGACAGTGGCTTCTACGAGTTTGAGCAAATTGATGGTAAGCCAGTTCGCATCAATAAAGATGATGTTCATACCATTAAGAAAATGTAAAACAACAGAGCAAGCATGCTGCGTATATCCAGCATGCTTGCTCTCGTTTAATCTCTAGTTTGTATCTCGATCCAGTCCGCAGCAACTTCTCGCCCGACCTCGCAACATAAAATTTAATCTCTTGCTACGAAACTACTTGGCTTTAACCGCCTTAATCCAAACGGGATCCAGCGCCTGCTGATCGCTGTCAATTCCGAGTTCTTGCATGCTCTGTTTATGAGCATCCGCTTCGTAGACGATCTGACTGATTTCGCTGGTATTACCATCGAGTTGATGCATTTGGATCAGACCTAAATGATAAAAACGTAACAGCTTCATCGCGGCAGGATTGCGCGCGGCAACACCGTCAGTGACATTGTGCATGACGTTGGTGATGCTCATTAAGCTACGTTTGAGCTGCCAGCCATAGACGTTAGCCGCCATCCAAGGTTGTTTGCTAAATACCAAGCGCACCAATGCGGCGGTAATCACAACGCCAGCGGCAACGCCTGCTACATTTAAGCGGAAATTATCACCGCCGGCTTCGCCAAAAAACATCACCAGTAAGCTGGAAATTAACATCGCCAGCGCAACAAACATCGCAATGATAATCCAGGTCGCCTTGCGGGTTTGCTGACGATATTCTTCAGGTTTAATGTCAGCCAGCTTAAATAAAATAGCGTCATTTTTTGCACTGACTGCAGATGGAGGCGTTTGCTTGGACATAAGAAAAATAAGGCTCAGAAAGGTAAACGTTGCGTCATCATACAGTAGCAGCCTGTCATCCTACAGTCACAACCGCTACGGCGATGGGCTAATCACGCGCTGCTGATCTGTTAAGGGTTTAGCAAATACAACGTCACATAGGCTAAGACAATATAGCGGCTGGTTTTGGCGATGCTCACCAATAAGGTAAAGCGCCAAAAAGGCTCGCGCAAAACACCGGCAATTAAAGTCAATGGATCACCCACAATGGGCAACCAACTCAGTAATAAACTCCAGCGACCGTAGCGCTGATACCAGTGCTGTGCGCGTTCAAGTTGTGCGGGCGTGACTGGAAACCAGCGGCGTGTTTGCCAGCGCTGCAATTGCGTGCCCAGCCACCAGTTAATTTGCGAGCCGATTATATTGCCCAGCGAGGCCACCAGCACCAATGAGTACACCGCGCTGGGTTTAAAGGTCAGTAGTGCCACCAGCGCTGCTTCTGATTGCATTGGCAGTAAAGTCGCGGCGATACAGGCCGATAAGGCCAGTCCGAGATAACTGATCCAGCTCAGCATGGGTCAGCGTCTGATTTCGGGTTGATTAAAAGAACAGGTTTGAAAACACTCACTGGCTAAATAGCTCCAACTGCACGGCATCTTGTTGTTGATCCAGTAGGCGTACGCCAACCCCTAGTAAACGCACCGGTTTGTTACCGCGCATAAAAGCTGCTGATAACAGCAAGCGGTAACTGTCCAGTTCAAGAGGCGCCCCGGATTGCTCAATGGTGGTCTGGGTAAAGTCGTGAAATTTTATTTTCACAAAGGGCTTCTCTGGGCGGTAACTGTCATCCAAACGCTGTTGGCGGCGAGTTAAATCTTCGAGCAGGCTAGGGAGTTGCTCCAGGCAAGCGGCTAAATCCGGAAGATCCTTATCAAAGGTGTGTTCGACACTGACGCTTTGCCTGCGGCTGAAGGGCTGCACTGGGCGATCATCAATACCGCGAGCCAATGACCATAAGCGTTCACCAAAGCTGCCAAAAGCCTTGGCAAGGCCGAGTGGACTGTGTTCACGCAGTTGCGCGCAATCATTGATTCCCATCGCGGCCAGTTTTGCCGCCGTGACTTTGCCGACGCCATGGAGTTTTTTGACCGGCAGGCTTAATACGAAGTCATCCACCTGATCTGGCGTGATCACAAACAAACCATCGGGTTTGCGCCAGTCTGAAGCAATCTTTGCTAAGAACTTATTCGGTGCAACACCAGCCGACACCACCAAGCGCAATTCTTGCCAAACACGGCTGCGAATCTCTTTGGCAATTAAGGTGGCGCTGCCTGAGCATAAGGTGCAGTCAGTTACATCCAAAAAGGCTTCATCTAAAGATAACGGTTCAATGCAGTCGGTGTAGTCGTGCAAGATGCTGTGGATCTGCCGTGATGCCGTTTTATAAGCATCCATACGCGGTTTAATGATGACCAAGTCAGGGCAGAGTTTAAGTGCGCGCGCAGACGGCATGGCGGAATGCACACCCCAAGAGCGTGCTTCATAGTTGCAAGTCGCAATCACACCGCGTCGATCGGCCGAGCCACCCACGGCCACAGCACGGCCTTGTAGGCGCGGATCATCGCGCATTTCAATGGCTGCATAAAAACAATCAGCATCAATGTGAATTATTTTTCGCGAACTCAAAACCTCTGTAACCCCTATGCGCCGTGCCTATAGAGACGCTAGCTTAGCACTAGAGGGCTCTAAGTCGGGCGTTTTACTGAATTTAAATACAGTAATCGTTTGACAGGGTTCGAAAAGACGCTATACTTTGCGCCGCGGGATGGAGCAGTCTGGTAGCTCGTCGGGCTCATAACCCGAAGGTCGTAGGTTCAAATCCTGCTCCCGCAACCAGAT
>Ga0209075_1000562_pt1 | contig 36421 bp, 37 predicted proteins | sample Stecom2011_FD_187523 | JGI IMG/M metagenome (GOLD analysis project Ga0209075, IMG submission 187523) | Agricultural soil microbial communities from Utah to study Nitrogen management - Steer compost 2011 (SPAdes) (version 2) | ecosystem: Environmental > Terrestrial > Soil > Agricultural land...
TATTAGTAATACTACTTGGGCAATTGCTGCTTCTTTCTATTATGGAATATCAACTTTATTAGGTTTAATTATTTTTACTCCTAAAAATGTTAAAGAAGAGTTTTTAAGAAGATTACACATTTAAAAGTACTGTAAAGAATTGAAATAATTTAATTTCAAGGACTACAGTCCTTTTTTTTATAACTGTGGATAAAGTTAAAAAAATACCTAAAAATAGGCATTTCAAAATAAGATTTAATATTTTATTAAATTTTCCACGGGATAATTATTGAATAATTCGATAACGCTTATTATGAAATTTTAAAAGATTATAAAAAATTGTGTTAAAGTCATCTCTAGTTCAACATCGGTAAAACCATTAAAAAAAGACCAAAAGAAGTCTATAAGAGAGCAACATTTGGTCATTGAAAAGCTGATACAGCTGAATCAGAAAGATTTAATCATCAAAGAAAAAGTAAGTATTATTTCTTAACATTGGTTGAAAGAAAATCAAGATTATACCTTGTTAAAATAATTTTTGATAGAACTAGCGAAAATGTAACTAGTGCTATTATTGAATTATTATCACAATTTCTAAAAGATTTAGTAAAGACAATAACATGTGATCAAAGAAGAGAATTTTCAAGATATAAAGAAATTGAAGGAAAATTGAACTGTGAGATGTTTTTTGCAGATTTATACTGTGCTTGGTAAAAAGGTACTAACGAAAATTCTAATGGACCGCTTAGATAATATTATCCGAAAAAATGGATTTATCTAAAACTAATGATTATGAAGTAAGAAATGTTTTAAAATTAATAAATAATAGACCAAGAAAGTGTATAAAATTTAAAACGCCATTAGAAAAGATAAATGAATATATGAGTATGTTGCACTTGAATTGACAAATTATCTGTAATAAAAAAATACTCTTAAAGCAATAAACTTTAAGAGTATTATGAGTTAAGACGTAATTTTAAAGTAGTTTGTCTTTTTTCAGCTAAATTATTAGCAGCATATACTAACAATTTCATATCACCAATTATTATTAAAAAGTTTTTGGCTCTTGTAATTGCTGTATATAGCAATTCTTTTTTTAACATATGCATATATTGTCTAACTAAGGGTAAAATAACAATTTTATATTCTGATCCTTGTGATTTATGAATACTCATAGCATACGCAAGTGAAATATTTTCTAAAGCTGCTTTATCATAAATTACTTCATTACCATCAAAATTAATAATAGCATATTCTTTATTATCTTTACTTCGGCCAATTTTTTTAATATAGCCAATATCACCATTCATAACTAAATTTTCCGGATCATTTACAAGTTGAATAACTTTATCATTTTTATAATATGTTTGGTCTCCATATTTAATACTTACTGATTTGTTTTTATTAAAATAATCTTGCATAATATTATTAACTTTATCAATACCAATTTCACCTTTATAAGTGGGAATTAATACTTGAATATCATCAATTAAGTCATAACCTTGACTAATTGCTCCACTTACTTGACTAATAATAATATCAATTATTTCATTGTTAAATGCTTTTCTTAAAAATAAATCATTGCCACTATTTAAATTACTATCATCTAAATTTTGCATATTTACTTTATTAGCAAGGGTTACAATATTTGAATCTTTTGCCTGACGATGAATTTCATCTAAAACTTTAGTTCCAATTGTTTTAGATTCAATTAAATCTTTTAAAACTTGTCCTGGCCCAACACTTGGTAGTTGATCAACATCGCCAACAATTATAACTTGAGCATTGGTATCAATTGCATTAAATAGTTTTTCTGCTAAAAAGATATCAATCATTGATGATTCATCAATAATAATTAACTTTTGGGGCATTGGATTAGTTTTACCAAATTTAAACATCCCATCATAACCATACCCAAGATGGCGATGAATTGTTTTTGCTGGTAGGTTTAAAACTTGTTCCATTCTTTTAGCTGCTCTTCCAGTTGGAGCCATTAAACCGATTGCGTCATCAATATCTTCTTTGGCTAAGTTAATATTATGATAAAATGCATAAACTTCAATAATACCGTCAATTATAGTTGTTTTACCAGTACCTGGTCCACCGGTTATAATTGATACTTTATTAGTTATTGCACTAATAATTGCTTCTTTTTGTTTTATCGTATATTCAATATTTTTTTGAATTTGAATTTGTTCAATTAAAGTATTAATATAATCAGCTTCAATTGGTTCAGATAAAGGTTTATTAATTCTTTTAATTTGATTTGAAACATCAAATTCTAACTGATAATTACTAAATAAGTAATATCTGTTTTCTTCTTTTATTATTGCTGCTTCATTTATTAAATCACTTAAATAATCATCTAAATTAATATCAAAGTTTAATAGTGAGTTAACTTGTTTTAATAATTGTTCTTCTGTTAAATAAATATTGCCCGCTTGGTAAGTGTATTGATAAATAGAGTTTAAGATTGCTGCTTTAATTCTTCTAGGATCATTTTCTTCTAACCCCATCTTCATAGCAATCTCATCTGCTTTAATAAAGCCAATACCTTCAATATCATTAATTAATTGATACGGATTTTCTTCTAATTTACTCAAAGTTAAAACCCCATATTTATTTAATATTTTCATTGCTGTTTTACCAGCAATATTATAACCATATAAAGCAATTAATAAAGTTTCATTTTGTTCATTTTCAATTAGTTGATTATATAATACATCAATTTTATTTTGTTTAAATCCTAATTCTTTTAGTACATTTTTATCATCAAGGATTTTCTTAATAGCATCATTTCCTAAATGATTAACTATTTTTTCTGCTGTTACAGGTCCAATTCCTGTAAAAAGTGAACTCGATAAGTAACTTATTAAACCTTCTTTACTTTGGTTTTCACTTTTTTTATAAGATGTTATTTGGAGTTGACGGCCATATTTATCATGTTCGATCCATGTTCCTAAAAACTCATAAAAAACATCTTCGCTTAAAAGAGGAATATAACCAACTACTGTATGAGTAATATCATCTTCTGTTATAACTCTTAAAATTGAATATGAGTTTTCATTGTTATGATAAACATAACGATCAATTTTTGCATAAATTTTTGCTAGCTCCAAGTAAGTCACATCCTTTTAGGAATAAATTCTTAATTCATCATCAAAATATACTAAATCAATAAAACCTGCACCTAAACAAACATCACCATCATAAAAGACAGCTGCTTGTCCTGGTGTTACAGCTTTAACATTATCATATGTTACTTCAAGCTCATTATCGTTTAACCAATTGATTTTAACATTAACATCTTTTTGACGATATCTAAATTTAGCCGTAAGTTTTTGATTTTTCTTTTCTCCACGCCATTTAATATCTTTAATTATCGCTTTATTACTAAAAAGATGTGGATGATTTTTATCAGGTTCAACAAATAATGTGTTAGTCTTTAAATCTTTACCAACAACATACCATGCTCCATCATGAATTCCTCCACCAATACCTAGTCCTCTTCTTTGACCAATGGTATAATTCATTAAACCGTAGTGATCTTTAACATATGTACCATCTAATCTTTTCATTTTACCTTTTTTAGCTGGTAAGTAATTACTTAAAAATTCACTAAAGTTTCTTTCACCAATAAAACAAATTCCTGTTGAATCTTTTTTAGTCGCTGTTGCAAGATTTTCTCTTAAAGCAATTTCTCTAACTTCTTCTTTTGTTAAATCTCCTAATGGAAATAAAACATTTTCTAATTGTTTAGTTTCTAATTGTGATAAAAAGTATGTTTGATCTTTACCTTGGTCTTTAGCGCGCATTAAAGTAGGGTATTTACCACTATGGTCTACCTTAGCATAATGGCCCATTGCTATATAATCAAAGTCTAGCTTTTCTGAATGTTTAATAAAAGCTTTAAACTTAATTTCATTATTACATAAAATATCGGGATTAGGTGTTCTATTTTTCTTATATTCATCTAAGAAATAAGTAAAGACTTCATGCCAATACTCCTTAATAAAATCAACACGATGGAGTTTTATATTTAATTGATTAGCAACTCTTAAGGCATCTTGATAATCTAATTCTTGTTCACAAACTTCATTTTTTGCAGTTGGATTACCTTTTAAATCATGGTTAAGTGTTGAATCCCAGTTTCTCATAAAAACCGCTTCAACATGATATCCTTGCTCTTTTAAAAGATAGGCTGCAACACTAGAGTCAACTCCGCCTGAGAGTCCTATTACTACTTTTTTATTTTTATTCATTTTAATCACTTTCTAACTAAATCCGAAGGGAGTTTAAAAGTATTTCTTGGTGATAAGGATAAACTAAATACTTTTGGTCCTTCTGGTAAAACCGTTCTTTTAAAGGCTTGGTTATAAAACCTTTTTAAAAAACGATTAACATATACTGCTGCCTCGCTATTAGATAAATTAAAAGCTTTTTTAACTAACCAAGTTAATTCTTTATCTTCATGGCCACTTACTAAATGATAATACATAATAAAATCATTAATTAAATAACTACCAATAATATCTTCAGTACTTTGATTGCTTAAAAGTTCTGGAGATATCTTTTTATTAACAATTTCTAATAAAACTTCTTTTATATTTTGATAATTATTATTTGCATAATAAGTTATTAATTGTTGAATTGTTGTTTTAGGTAATCCTGAATTAATAGCATACATACTAGATGCATCACCATTATATGTCATAAATCCTAATGCTATTTCTGATAAATCACCTGTACCTAAAACAAAGCCAGGATACTTATTAGCAATATTCATTAATATTAACGTTCTAATTCTTGCTTGAGTATTTTCATAAACAACATCTTTTTCTTTATGATCTAAATCTTTTAAATGAAGATTTACTTGTTCTTCAATATTAATATTAAGCGGGCTTAACCCTAAACCTTTAGCTAATTTAGTAGCATGATCCATACTTGCCTCACTTGAAACTTTAGCAGGCATTATAACACAAATTAAGTCTTTTAAAGGTAGATTAAGCTTCATAAAAGCACTATGAGCAATTATTAAAGCATGAGCTGAATCAAGTCCACCAGACAACCCTAAAATAACTTTACGATTTTGTTTTGGAAGTGATAAAAGTTTTTTAACAAGACTTGCTGTTAAAATATCAAACGTATGTTTTAAGTTTTTATCACTTAATTTAAATGGTTCTTGATTTATTTTATTACTAAACTCATAATTTTTACTTGTTTTTAATTTAAAATTAACAACCTTATATTCATTTACATTATTAAAGGCACTTGCACGATATGCCGTATCAATTCTTCTTTTGTAATTAATATGGTTTATATTTAAATCAGCACTAATTACTGATGCTTCATATTCAATTGAACTTCCTTCATTAATAATTTCACCAAGACTTGCAATAATTTTTTGTGAACTATACAAATGTTCACTTGATGATTCATAAATACCACTTGTTGTATAAATATAGGCTGCTGTTTGTCTTCTTGAATGTTCTTTTACAACATCTCTTCTTAAAGCATCTTTATTAATTAATTCGCTTGATGCTGATAAATTTAATATAACATTAGCTCCAGCCATTGCTAAATCATTACTTGGTGGATTAATTTGCCACATATCTTGACAAATTTCTACTCCTAATGTTAATTCTTTTTCTTCTTCTTTAAATAAAATATGTCCAAAAGGTACTAATTCACCAAATAATAAAACTTCATTAAAATTAGCATTAAAACCTGATTCAAACCATCTTTTTTCTAAATATTCTAAATGGTTTGGTAAATAATATTTAGGAATAACACCTAATACTTTATTTTTTTGAATAACAACACCAACATTAAATAAAACACTATTTACTTCAAGCGGCATACCAATAAAAGCAAGCCCTTCATGAGTATTATTATTTAATATATCATTTAAAGCACTTAAACTATCTTTAATTATTTTAGTTTGGAAAAACAAATCAGAAACTGAATAACCAGTAATTGTAAGTTCGGGAAATAAAATTAATCCTGCATCTGTTTTATTTAACATTTTGAGGATTTCATTTTTATTATTTTCAATGTCACCAGCTATTATTTTAGGAGTAACTGCACTCACTTTTAAAAAGCCATTTTTATACATTATTATCAGCTCCATATAATTTGTTTTTTAAAATATATTGATAAATATCTTCATTTAACCAATTTTTATATTTTTCTAAATCTTTTCTTATTAAGGTTGATTTAACATTAGTATTATAGTTAATAATATCATATTTAACATTTAAATATTGATATTTTTCCATCTCAACTTTAACATCAATTCCATTTCTTTTTATAATAATTAATGGATATTTACTTAATAGTTCTTCATATTTAATCCACTTAGTAAAATTAATAACATTATCAGCTCCAGTAGCAAGATAAATGTTTTTATATTTTAAACTTAAGTGATTTAATGAGTTTAATGTTCCTTGATAATCAATTTCATCTTCTAGCCTAGAAATAATAACTCTTTTATTATTTTTAAAGCATAAATTTAACATTTCAAAGCGAAATTTAAAATCAATTAATTCTTTTTTGTTATAATCATTTCCAACCGGTAATATAACAACTTTAGCATTTTTATACTTGTTTAATAATAACTCAACAATTTCAATATGAGATGTAGTTGGGGGATTAAAAGCCCCACCATAGACTATATACATAAATATCACCGCTTTAATTATAACATATTTAGCGATTTTAGAGTTAATTGCTACTATTTTTATGTTAAAATTGATATAATTTAAAATATAAAGAAGGAAAGGGATTAATATGAGCAACTTAGACAAATATTTTCAAATCATTAGAGACAAAGGTCATCGTCTAACAAACAATAGAATTGCGATTATAGAAATTCTTGAAAACAATCATTTAACATTCAAACAATTACAAAAAGAATTAAATAAACGCGGTCTACATAATGTTTCGTCGATTTATAATAACCTAGACTTTCTAGTGCGCGAAAATATAATTGTTGAACTATACATTGGTAATACTAAGTATTATGATTTAGCATTACATAATCCAGGTCACGATGATGAAAATCATATTCATATTATCAATCATGATAATCATAAAATAACTGATTTATACAGTGAAGATATATTTGAATATATAAAATCTCATCCTGATTTAGAAGATATAAAAATTGATTCAATTAAAATAATAATTGATACTCATAGAAAAAAAGAATAGAGTGAAAACTCTATTTTTTTTCGGCTACTCTTAATTTTGCTGATCTACTTCTACTATTATGTTTAAGTTCTTCTTCTGTTGGTAAAATTGGTTTTTTAGTTATTAATTTTAACTCAGCTTCAAGACCATCTACTAAGATTGGCATATTTTTAGGGGTTTTATTGGTTGCTTTATCTTTGAAAAAATGTTTAACAATACGATCTTCTAAAGAGTGGAATGTAATAATTACAATTCTACCTTTTTTATTTAAAATTGAAATTACATCTTCTAATAAAGCTTCTAAAACACCTAATTCATTATTAACTGCTATTCTTAATGCTTGGAAGACCTTTTTAGATGAATGACCTTTTCTCTTAAAATTAACTTTATCACAAATATTAACTAAATCAAAAGTTGTTTTAAGTGGTCTATTTTTAATAACTTCATGAGCAATAATGTATGAATTTTCTTCATCACCATACTTATAAAAAATATCAGCTAGTTCATCTTTTGAATATGTGTTTAAAATTGTTTCAGCTGTTAATTCTTTAGTTATATCCATTCTCATATCTAATTTAGTATCTTTTAAATAAGTAAATCCTCTTGACTCATCATCAATTTGAAAGGATGACATCCCTAAATCTAATAAAATGCCATCAATTTTATCAATACCACGCTTTTTTAATTCACTTTTTAAATTTTTAAAGTTAGAATGAATAATTGTTTTATTGTTGAATTCTTTAAGTTTTAAATTTGCTCTTTCAATAGCATATAAATCTTGATCAAAAGCATATAGATGACCTTTAGGTGTTTTTTTCAATATTTCATAACTATGACCACCACCGCCTAAAGTAGCATCAACATAAATACCATCTTCCTTAATATTTAAATTTTCAATTGATTCATTTAATAATACTGATTCATGTTTCATATTTTATACCTCTATTTATTTTACCATAAATGTCTAAATAAAGAAAAAAGCACTAACGTGCTCTTTCTTACTCATCCTTTTTAGATTTTTTCTCTAAAATGAGTTCTCCTTTGTAATAACCACTATTTGGGGTTACACGGTGTGGTAAAGTAAATTCACCAGTATTTGGGCAAACAACTAATGTCGGTGCTTTTAAAGCTTGATGTGAACGACGTTTTCTCTTTCTTGTTTTCCCAGTTCTTCTAAATGGAACAGCCATTTAATCCACCTCCTTGGGTTTATAATCTTTCAGCGATTCAAAGGCTGGGTGAATGGTTTTTTCCTTTTTAACAACTAACTCTTCATCTTCTTCATAAATTGATAGCGGCTTTTCTAAAATAATGTGACCAAAGATAATTTCTTTTAATGGTATTTCATTTTCTAAAATAAAATCCGCATCTTCATGTTCACCAAATATTAAATCTAGTGGAAACTTTAAATGATAGTTAATAGGTTTTAATGTTCTAGTACTTGCTAAAACTAAATTAACATCAACTACTAAATTGGCAAACAAAACATCATCTTCAAACATAATTGTACCAGTAACAAACGTTTCTTTAATATCAATTATATCGTTTCTTGTTTTGATTTCTTCTTTAAAGTCTAATGTTTCATTAACTTTTAAAGGTTCTAAGATTAAATTTGGGTAGATAGTCATTATTATTCACCTTAAATTATTATACATATATAATTACATAATGTCAATAAAAAAGAATAAAATATCTAGATATAAGATATTTATTACTCTTTATATTATTAAATAAAAAGGAAGACCTTTTTATTAGTTATTTTTAACTAAATAAGAAGGTCTTTTAAATTTTAAAATTTAATTGATAGCTCTCTTTAAAGTATCAATAACATACTTTTCATCTGTTGTTAATAAGTTAGGGTATTTATCTTCATTATATTCATGATGATTTCTTAATGTTAAATTAATTGTATCTCCATCTTTTAAACTTAGTAATACATTTAATTTTGAAATTGTTGTATCTAATTTTTCATCATAATCATTAGTAATCATAACTTCATTATTAACAATGTCTTTATATTTTACTACTCCTAAAACGTCTTCAAAAACATGTCCTGTCACATGATTAATTGAAGTTTGGTAATATGTTAAATCATTAGCACCAAAATAAAGAACAGTTAGTAATGTGTGATCAAATTCAACATCAAATTCATGACGTTTTCTTTTAGCTAATCTAAAACGAACATTTTCATGTGTTGTATCAGCCGTTTTAATAATTATTGGTTCAGATACTTTATTATCTGCTAGTAAAAGATTAGCTCTTTTTAATGCATCTTCAATATCATTATTAATAACATTAGTTACTTCTTTATTTAACTTTCCTGTACTTTTTTTGAAGTGTTTATTAACGATTTTTCTTATTTTTTTCATATAATACCCCTTCCCATATATTATATTTTAACAAATTTATAACTAAATAGTCAATTATTTGTATATAAAATGGCTTTATTCTATTAATGCTTCATATAAAAACTCTAAAAATTCATCCTTTTTAACATCTAAAATCATATCTTCAATATTAATTTTATTAATTGCATCTGTTATAGCTTCTTTTGTAAAGTTAATATTTGTTAATTGCTTTTCAATTAATTCAACAGGGAATAAATCAAAAAAGTCACCGGTAATTTTAATGTTTTCAATTATACCTTTATTTAAATCAAATTTAACTTCAAAACCACCTCCGCTAATTCTTTTTTTAATTACTTTACTGTAAGCTGGTTGTTTTATAAAGCGCCATTCTTTTGATTCATATTTTTTAGCCATTTCTAAAACTTTTTCCATTTCTTCATCTGATAAAATATACTCTTTATTAGTAATTTCATTTTCAACATGGCTAATTAACTCTTCTAAAGTCATTCCATTTAAATATTCTTTTAAGTTAACAACCCGACTTCGAACACTATCAATTCCTTTAGAAATAAGTTTTTCATTTGGTGGATTTAAAGATCTAATCATCGTTTCAACATCAACATCATACATATAAGTTCCATGAATTAAATCACCAAATTTATTTTGTAAAAAGGCAACCCCACTAATTTTTTTACCATCAAATAAAAGGTCGTTTCTACCACTAAATTCAATTTTTAAGCCTAGTTTTGCCATTGCATCAATAATTAGACTTAAATATTTTTTAAATGAAAAATTAGGCGTTCTTTTAGCAATCATTGTAAACATAAAGTTGTTTTCATCAGCATAAATAGCACCACCACCAGTTGGTCTTCTATATATGTCTATATTATTTTCTTTAGTGTAATCTAAGTTTACTTCATTTTCTAAAACTTGGTGTTTACCAATAACGATTCCTTTAATTTTCCAAGTGAAAAAGTAGGCTTCATCATCTTTTAATACGTTTTTTAAAATATATTCTTCTAATGCAAAATAAAAGTATGGTTTTAAATTTGTATTAATTGGTTTATGTTTAACTAATATCATATTTTCACTTCCTTGTATTTATTATTATAATTATAACATTTAATATAAAAAAATGGGGTATAAATAACCCCATTAATTTTTAAAGACGTTTTTAAACTTTTGCCAAACTGACTCAGTTTCTTTTGTTTCTATTTTACTAATTTGTTCATATAATGATTTTTCTTTTGCTGAAAGTTTCTTAGGTATAACAACATCAACAATAACATACTGATCACCTTTACGGTTTTGATTTCTTGGTGAAGCTACACCTTTTTCACGCATTCTTAGTTGCGTTTTTGGTTGAATACCTGCTGGTATTTTTAAACTTACTTCACCGTAAATAGTTGGTACATCTTTTGTTGTTCCTAAGACAGCTTCTGTTAGTGTAATTGGTACTTCTAAATAAATGGTGCTACCTTCACGTTTAAACAACTCATGATTTTTAACTCTAAATGTTAATAATAAATCACCTTTTGATCCACCATTAATTCCTTCATTACCATAACCAGCAACTCTTAATGTCATGTTGTTATCAACTCCAGCTGGAATTGTAACTTCAACTGTTTTTGGTTCTCTTACACGTTTTCTACCATTACATGTTTCACATTTGTTTTTAATTTCTTTACCAGAACCGCCACAAACATTACATTGTTGACGACTTCTTACATTACCAAACATTGTTCTTTGGGTAACATCAACATATCCTGAACCTCCACAATTAGAACATGTTTTAATATCTTTAGTTGATTTAGCCCCTGTCCCATTACATGTGTGACAGTTTGCTTCAATATCAACTTTAATAGTTTTTTTAGTCCCCAGTACAGCATCCATAAAGTCAATTGTCATATACTTTTCAATATCTGCACCACGAATTGGCCCATCATAGGTTTCTTGTCTTTGACGTCCGCCCCCAAAAAAGTCACTGAAGATATCGCTAAAACCACCGAAACCTTCAAATCCACCAAAACCGCCACTACCAAAGCCTTGGCCAAAGTTAGCACCATCATGACCAAATTGATCATAATTTTGACGTTTTGTTGAATCACTTAAAGTTTCATAAGCTTCTTGTACTTCTTTAAATTTTTCTTCTGCATTTTCTTCTTTACTTATATCAGGATGGTACTTCTTAGCAAGCTTTCTATAAGCCTTTCTAATTTCATCTTCTGATGCACCTTTTGAAACACCTAATACGTCATAATAGTCTCTTTTTGCCATAATATCACCTTATTATAAAGCAAAGGGGCAATGCCCCTTACACTCTATCTTATTTTTCTTCAAACTCTGCATCTACTGTTTCTGAATTAGCAGACGTATCGTCTTCTGTGTTATCTTCTGCATTAGCTGCTTGTTCTTTTTGAACTTTTTCATAAGCTTTTACAGCTATTGCCTGTGCTTCTTTTTCAAATTCTTCTTTTAATTTTTTAATTAAGTCTAAATCGTCACCTTCTAATGCTTCTTCTAATTCTTTTGCTTTATCTTCAACATTAGTTTTTTCTTCTTCAGTTACTTCATCGCCTAAATCTTCAATGGCTTTATTTGTTTGGAAAATTAAGTTTGAAGCGTCATTTCTTAAATCTGCTTCTTCACGTTTTTTCTTATCTTGTTCAGCCATTTCTTCAGCTTCTTTAACCATTTTTTCGATTTCTTCATCAGATAAAGCACTGCCACCTGTAATTGTAATTTTTTGTTCTTTGTTTGTTCCAAGGTCTTTTGCTTTAACTGAAACGATACCGTTTGAGTCAATATCAAAAGTAACTTCAATTTGTGGAACTCCTCTTGGTGCTGGTGGAATATCTGTTAATTGGAATCTACCTAATGTTTTATTATCAGCTGCCATTGATCTTTCACCTTGTAAAACGTGAATATCTACGGCTGGTTGATTGTCAGCTGCTGTTGAGAATACTTGTGATTTTGATGTAGGAATTGTTGTGTTTCTTTCAATTAATTTAGTAAACACACCACCTAATGTTTCAATACCAAGTGATAATGGTGTTACGTCTAATAATAAGACATCTTTAACATCACCTGCTAAGACACCACCTTGAATTGCTGCACCCATTGCAACAACTTCGTCTGGGTTAACACTACGGTTAGGTTCTTTACCTAATTCTTGTTGTACAAGTGTTTGAACAGCAGGAATTCTTGTTGATCCTCCAACTAAAATTACTTGATCAATTTCAGTTGTTTTAATTTTAGCATCTTTAATAGCTTGTCTAATTGGTGATTTTAATCTTTCAATTAAACTTACTGTTAATTCATCAAATTTTGCTCTTGTTAAATTAGTTTCTAAGTGTACTGGACCAGTATCGCTCATTGAAATAAATGGTAGAGAAATTTGTGTAGTTGAAACACCACTTAATTCTTTCTTAGCTTTTTCAGCTGCATCTCTTAATCTTTGCATTGCCATTTTATCTTTTGATAAGTCGATACCTTGTTCTTTTCTAAATTCTGCTACTAAGTGATCAACAATTAATTTATCAAAATCATCACCACCTAATTTATTATCACCGTGAGTAGAAATAACATCAAAAGTACCATCAGCAAGTGATAAAATTGATACGTCAAATGTTCCACCACCAAGGTCAAACACTAATATTGTTTGTTCTACATCAGTTTTATCAATACCATAAGCAAGCGCTGCTGCAGTTGGTTCGTTAATAATTCTTCTAACCTTTAATCCTGCAATTTTACCTGCATCATAAGTTGCTTGTCTTTCAGCGTCATTAAAATAAGCTGGAACAGTAATAACTGCTTCACTTATTTGAGCACCTAAATAATCTTCAGCTGTTTTCTTTAAATTTTGTAAAATCATTGCTGATAATTGTTGTGGTGTATAATCTTTTCCTTCAATTGTTACTTTATAGTTTTCATCACCCATATGTCTTTTAATTGATTGAACTGTATTTGGGTTTGTAATAACTTGTCTTTTAGCTACTTCCCCTACAGATACTTCACCATTTTTAAAAGCAATAACTGATGGGGTTGTTCTTCCACCTTCAGCATTAGCGATAACTTTTGCTTCATCGCCGTCCATTACAGCAACAACTGAGTTTGTTGTTCCAAGGTCTATACCAATAATTTTATTTGTCTTCTTCATTATTATCTTCACTCCATTCATTTACTTTAACCATTGCTGGTCTTAATACTCTTTCTTTATATAAATATCCGACTGTTACAACTTCTGTAATAATTCCGTTAGGTAAATCTTTATTATTATCTTTTTCAACTGCATGGTGATAATTTGGATCAAACTCTTCATTTAAAGCTTTTATTTCTTTTAATCCGTCATCTTCTAAGACTTGGAAGATTTGATCATTAATCATTTTAAAACCAATCAAATAGTTTTTTAATTTTTCATCTTCAACTTCAACACTTACAACCTTTTTTAATTGGTCTAAAGGTAGTAATAAATTATTAATTAGTGAAGTTGCTGCATATTTTCTTTCTTTAATTCTTTCTTCTTGCGTCCTTTTTTTATAATTATCTAAATCTGCTTTACTTTTTAGAAACTCTTCTTTATATGTTTCAACAGCAATTTTTAACGCTTCAATTTCTTCATCTTTTTTGTCTTTTTTGGTTTTTTTCTTTTTAGTTTCAGTTTCTTCTAAAACATCATCTTCTAATTTCTTTCCCAAATCGACACCTACTTTCTATATAATTTTCCAAGGTTAGATGCAATATATTCTAATAGTGGTATTACTTTTGAGTATTCCATTCTAGTTGGACCAACAACTGCGATTGTTCCTTTTTCATTTTCGCTAATTGTATAAGGAACCGATATAATACTAAAGTTTTCCATTAATTGTAATTCAATTTCACTTCCAAAAGTTACACTTAGTGAATCTTTTTCACCAATAAGCCTTATTAACTCACTCCGGTTTAGCATATCAACATAGTTTTTAATGTTATCAACATCTGAAAACTCAGGTTGGTTAAAAACGTTTGTCATACCTGATAAGTAAAACTTATCTTCAGCAAACTTTGAGAAAGCATGAATAAATGAGTTATAAATTTGGGTTTGATACTCAACATACTTTGAGATTTGCTCTTTAGCAAACTGACTTTTCAATAAACTTTCCGCTTCATCTAAACAACGATTATTAAGTAATTCATCTAAAGTTTTTATAACTTTTTTTACTTCATTAACATCAATATCTTTTGGTATATTAATATATTGATGTTCAACATGCCCTTTATTAGTTACAATTAAAATAACTGCTTCATTAATACTTGTTGGTATTAAATCTATTTTAGTTATTTTAACATCACTATTTTTAGGACCGACTGCTACAGCTGTATATTTAGTCAAATTACTTAATAAGTTTATAGCTTCTTCAACAGCAACTGTTCTTGAGTAACGATGTTTTGAAATAATTTCATCGACTAACGGAAAATCTTCAACAACATCACTATCTCTTGTTACTAAATGATTAATATAGTAACGATACCCGCGCTCTGAAGGAATTCTTCCACTAGAAGTATGCGTTTTTTCTAAAAAACCAATCTCTTCTAAACGGGCCATATCATATCTTAGTGTTGCACTAGAATAATCTAAATATGGCATACTAGTTAAAATCTTTGAGCCGACAGGTTGAGCATATTCAACATAGTATTCAACAATTGCTTTTAAGATTAACTTTTGTCTACTTGTAATCAATGTTTCCACCTCTTTTGCACTCTAACTTTAATTGTGCTATTGTTATTATAAACAAATATTTTGGCACTGTCAAGTTTTATGTGCTAATTATGTGAAAAATGTTATATTCTAAAGTTATTTTTAATATTAATAAGCTATAAATAAAAAGATGCTAGATATACTAACACCTTTTTATTAATTTTATGCTTTTTTAAGAAACTCTGATTTTAAACTCATATTGCCAAAACCAGGAATTCTACAATCAATATTATGATCACCATCAACTATTTTAATATTAGTTACTTTTGTTCCTTGTTTTAATGGTTGGCTTGAGCCTTTAACTTTTAAATCTTTAATAACAATAACATCATCACCATCAAAAAGTTTATTGCCATTAGCATCTAAAACGAACCTTTCTTCAGTTGTTTCTTCTTTTGTTTCATCTTGCCAACGAAATTGACAAGCTGAACAAACATGAAATCCATCTTCTTCATATGTATATTCAAAACCACAACTAGGACAATTCATTTTCTAACCACCCTTCATTTATTATCATATCCATTTTACGCACATATTTATAATTTGTCAAATTAGCACTTTGACAAACACTACTAATATATAGTATACTATTATAACTTAAACATAATTAATATTATAAAAGGAGGATATGATTATGAAAAAAGAAAAACCGTATGTACCTGAAGATAATAGACTTAATGATGTTACCAAATACGAGGTTGTTAAAAAAATGATGAGTGAACGCGGGGTTGAATTACTTGATATTGCTGAACTCACATGTGAATTACAAAAACAATATATTAAAGATATAACTATTGAGACATGTTTAGAACACGTTGAAAGAGTTGTTATGAAAAGAGAGGTTCAACACGCAATTTTAACTGGATTAGAATTAGATATTTTAGCTGAAAAAGAAATGTTGTCTGAACCTTTATTAAGTATGTTACTTGATGATTATGGCCTTTATGGTATTGATGAAATTTTAGCTTTATCAATTGTTAACGTTTATGGTTCAATTGGATTTACTAACTTTGGATATGTTGATAAACTAAAACCAGGTATTATTGGTGAACTTGATCGTCAGGGGAAAGAAACTGGTCAATGTAACACATTCTTAGATGATATTGTTGGAGCAATCGCTGCTGCTGCAGCAAGTTCAATTGCTCATAGATACTCAGTTTAAAAATATGGACTAAAGCATTAGCTTTGGTCTTTTTTTAAGCATTTTACAACATATAATTTAACTCTAATATTATAATGGTATTTGTTTAGGAGTGGATAGATTGATTAAAATTGAAAACTTATATAAGACATACAAAATCGATGGCCATCATACTGATGTTTTAAAAGATATAAACATAGATATTAAAGCTGGCGATGTTTTTGGTATCGTTGGTAAAACAGGTTCGGGTAAATCAACACTCTTAAGATTAATTAATGGTTTTATTGTTCCTGATCAAGGTAGCATTTATATTAATAATGAGTTATTAACTAAACAAAGTAGAAAACAAATTATTAAAGAAACATCAATGATTTTTCAAAATTATAATTTATTAAATAATTTAAATGCAATTGATAATGTTTTATTACCAATTAAATTAAGAAAACTTGATGTTAAAAAATACTATGTTAAAGCAGTTGAATTATTAGAATTTGTTGGTTTAAAAAATCATCTAACAAGTAATATTAGTAATTTATCAGGTGGCGAAAAACAAAGGGTTGCTATTGCGAGAGCTTTAATTACTAACCCTAAAATTATATTTTGTGATGAACCAACTAGTGCACTAGATGATGAAACTACTCATGAAGTATTATCCTTACTTAAAACAATTAATAAAAAATATAATACAACTATTATTATTGTTTCTCATAATATTAATGTTATTAATATGATGTGTAATAGAATTGCAATTATTGAAGAAGGTATTATTAACGATGTTATTTCTAAAACGCCTACTCCTTTAAAATTTAGTAGTTATAGGGAGGCAATTGTTAATGATTAATAGCATTATAGAGTCATTTAATATTGATAAAGATGTTTTATTAAAAGCCTTATTCGAAACTTTAGAAATGTTAGGTGTAGCTTTAATATTTACATTTATTTTTGGTCTTATAATTGGAATTATTTTATTTATTACAAGAAATAAGGGCTTATATGAAAATAAAGTATTATACCTTATTACATCAACTATTGTTAATATAATTAGATCGGTTCCCTTTATATTATTTATTATAATATTAATACCTTTAACAAGAGTAATTGTAGGAACAGGCTTTGGTGTAAATGCATCAAAGTTTCCATTAAGTATTGTTGGGATTGCAACTTTTGCAAGACTTGTAGAACAAGCGCTACTTTCAGTAAATAAGGATATTTATGAAACAAGCTATGCGCTAGGTGCTAATACATTCCAATATTTTAAATCCTTTTTATTAAGGGAATCACGCCAGTTTTTAGTTTTAAGTTTTGTCTCAACAACAATTAGTTTAATTTCATATTCTACTGTTGTTGGTGTAATTGCAGGAGGCGGACTTGGCTATCTAGCAATTAATGAAGGTTATCAAAATTTTAATTATCCATTAATGTGGATTATTATAATTATAATGATTATTATTGTCCAAGCTGTCCAAGGACTTGGTAATTTAGTAGCTAAAAAAATTGATAAAAGATAACAGGAGGAGATTTATATGAAAAAAGTATTGTCAATTTTATTTATATTTATAACAAGTTTATCACTTATTGCTTGTCAAAATACAAATAGTGAAAATGATATTGTAATAGGTTCTTCTATTCCAATTGTTACAGAGATTTTAAATGAAATTAAGGAAGATATTGCTAAAGAAGGTTACAATTTAGTAATTAAACAATTTAGTGATTATGTTGCACCAAATATGGCGCTTGCAAGTAAAGAATTAGACGCAAACTTATTACAACATGGTGTATATATGAATAACTTTAATAATGCTAATAATACTAATTTAACAGTAGCTTTACCTTTATATCATGCAACTTTTGCACTATATTCAAAAGAATATACTGAAATTTCACAAATACCAAATGGTGCTGAAATTGTTTTACCTGATGATGCTTCAAACTTTAGCCGTGGATTATACTTATTAAGTCAAGCAGGATTAATTACATTAAATGAAGATAGTAATAAATATGCATTAACTTTAGATGATGTATTAGAAAACCCAAAAAACTTAGATTTTTCTAAACGCGCACCAGTTAATACAATAGCAACTTTCTATGAGGAAGTAGGACTTGCAATAATGTATCCAAATAATGCTCAAAGTTTAGAACTTGAAGAAGGCGAACAACAATTATTTGTTGAAAAAGAAGATGATGTTACATTAGGACTTGCAATTTCCCTTGTTGCTAGAACTGATAATGAAGATAGTGATAAAATTAAAGTTTTAATTGAAGCACTAACTACTGATAAAGTAAGAGATTACTTAAATGAACATTATGGATGGGCTTCAAACCCTGCATTTTAATATATAAAGTAAAATAGCTTAACTCATCAAATTGAGTTAAGCTATTTTTTATTTGCTCTTATTAAATATTGATGTAATTTTTGAAACAAACTTCTTTTCACCAAAAATAAATATATGATCATTTGGTTTTAAAATTGTATCTTTATTAGGTACTAATGAAATACCATTTCTATTAATTAATAAAATATTAACCTTATATTTAGTTCTAGTATCTAAATCAATAATAGGAAGTGGTATAAAATCTTCACTTATTTCCACTTCAAAAACATCATAGTCATTTACAATGTTAAAATAATCAATAACATTTTTAGATGCTATTTTATTAGCAATTCTCTCACTTGCAATATATAAAGGTGAGACAGTTACATCAGCTCCTACTAATTTTAATATTTTAGCATAATCATCATCATCTGCTCTTGCAGTAATTTTTTTAACTCCTAACTCTTTTAGCTTTGTAATTGTTAAAACACTGGCTGCTAAATTAGTTTGATCGTTTTGACCGATTGCAACCACTGCATGTTCAACATTAGAAACTCCTGCCGATTTTAATGCATCTAAATCTGTTGAATCAATTACAAACGCATTAGGTGTAAAATCAGTAGCTTTTTTAACTGATTCCTTATCCACATCTAATGCTAAAATATCTACATTTAATTTACTTAGTGTTTCAACTAAGTTAAGTCCAAATCTACTTAAACCTATAATTGCGACATTTGTTTTCATATTTTTACCTATCCTATCATAATATTTTCTTCGACATAATCGATATTTTCCATACCATGTTTATACCATTTCAAATTAAAGATACTAATAATTGTTAAAATTCCAACTCTACCTACAATCATTAACACTGAAATTATTATTTTAGAACTAGTTTTTAGAATTGGTGTTAATCCTATTGTTAATCCAACATTACCGAATGAGGATACTACTTTAAATAAAGCTTGCTCTAATGAAATATTTTCAATTATTAAAAGAAGTAAGGTTGTTAAAGTTATAATAAATAAAGCGAATGTTAAAATAACTGTTGCCTTTTCTTTTGTTACTTTAGATATTTTTCTACCACTAGTTATAGCAGTTTTGCCACTAGCATATGATGTTACTGATTTATATAAACTATATATGGTTGTTGTTTTAATACCACCACTTGTTGATGCTGGTGAACCACCAATAAACATTAATACTATTAACACTAATAATGTAGCTGGTCTTATTGTTGTAAGAACTATAGTTGAAAATCCTGCAGTTCTTGCAGTAACACTCATAAAGAATGATTGAAGCCATGTAATAGAGTTATTATCAAGGGTTTCAGTTAGTTTAATTGCAATTGTTCCAAACATCCATAAAAACAAGTTAACCTTTAATACTATTTTACTATGAATTGATAATTTCTTATATGATTTTTTCTTTAATAAATCATTTACGACAATAAAGCCTAATCCACCTAACATAATTAGAAGTGATGTATTAATATTTAATAATATGTTACTGCTATAACTTATTAAACTCATACTTCCCAGTAAATCAAAACCTGCGTTATTAAATGAAGATATCGCGTGAAACGCACTTATTCCTACCGCAGTCCAAAAATCATAATCTGGAAGAAAGACAATTAAATTAATTAAAAATCCAATTGTTTGTATTATTAATGTATAAATAACGATTCTAACAACTAATTTAACCATACCAGATAAACTATCTTGATTAAATGTTTCTTTAATTAAAATGCGATTACTTATACCAATATTTGAACCTATTAAAACCATTACAAATACTGATAGAGTTACAATACTTAATCCTCCAATTTGAACTAAGAAAATTAAAACAATTTTTCCAAATAGACTTAAGGTTTGAGCTAAGTTAGCAATAGGAGTAAGACCAGTTATTGTAACTGCCGATGCTGATAATACAAAAGCATCAATATATTTAATTGATCCACTGCCTTGTTTAGCAATTGGTAAAGATAATAAAATACTACCAATTAATATTGTAATTAAAAATGAAGCTGTAATAATGATATATGGTGATAGTTTTTTCATTTTAACTCCCCTTATAATAATATCTTAATATTTTATATTTTAACATATATATCATAAAATATTACTAATATGAATAATAAAAAAATCCAAACATTGAAGTTTGGATTTTTTTTAATATATATATTTTAGATTTTTCCTACTAAATCAATTCCTGGTGTTAATGTTTCTTCACCTGGTTTCCAGTTTGCTGGACAAGCTTCGCCACCATTTTGTTCAACAAATTGAGCAGCTTGTAATTTTCTTAATAAATCTTTTGCACTACGACCAATTCCCATATCGTTAACTTCGTATGCAACAATTTTCCCTTCAGGATTAATTAAGAAGCTTCCTCTTAATGCTTGCCATAATTCTTCATCTAAAACGCCAAAGTCTTTAGCAAGTTTTCCTGCTGGATCAGCTAACATCGGATACTTAATTTTGTTAATTTTATCTGATGTATCGTGCCATGCTTTATGTACAAAGTGAGTGTCTGTTGAAACTGAGTAAATATCACACCCTAACTTATTAAATTCTTCATGGTAATATGCGTAATCTTCTAATTCTGTTGGGCAAACAAAACTAAAGTCTGCTGGATAGAAGACAAACGCTGTCCATTTCCCTTCTAAGTCTTTATCTGTTACTTCAATAAATTGGTTATTGTGGTAAGCATCTGCTTTGAATGGACTTACTTTTTTACCTATTAATGACATGTAATCATCCTCCTCTAAAAATTTAGTCATCATTACTATTATATGCATTATTTTAGTATTTGCAACCGAAACTATAAGGAAAAACTACTCTTTATAATGGTTATAAATTACTATAAATAAAATTATAAATAAGTGCGTTTCATTAGAAAAGTTTAATGGTTTATGCTACACACTTTTAGCAAAAAATGCTCTTATTAAAGGATATTAATCCACAAAAGAGCATTTTTATTATTTTGTTAACTTTTTAAATATTATTGTAAGTATCTCATAAAACAAATCATCTAAATTATAATCTTTCTTTGTTTCAAGTTTTAATGAAGTTGCAATTAAATCATTAAATTCTGTTTGATTAATATTAATACCAATCCCTATTACAACATACTTATATTCATAATGTGATTTTGTTAGTGTTTCAATTAAAATCCCAACGATTTTTTTATTATTAACTAAAATATCATTAGGTAATTTAAATTTAGGTTTAAGATTATATTTACTTAAAAATTCCATAATACTTTCAATAATAATTTTTTTAATATTATCAATATCAATTATTAATATATTTTTTAATAAAATAGAAAATAATAAATTCTCAGATTTATTTGAAGTCCATGTTCTTAAAAACTGTCCTCTTCCATTAGTTTGATAGTCAGTTCTTAAAACTGTATAATTACTTAACTTTTGGTGATTTAAAATTAAATAATCATTTGTCGATGAAACTTCTTTTAAATATATTAATTTTAATTTATCGAATGGCAAAACTAATTGTTGCTTCACAAGCCAGTTCACCATCTACGTAAGCTTTCCCTTCACCATAGCCAAAGCCACGTCTAAAATTGCTTAATGTTACTTTTAACACTAATTTATCTCCTGGAACAACCATTCTTCTAAATTTAGCATCTTTAATTCCTACTAAATAAGCTTTTTTACCTTTATGCTCCGGATTAGATAGTGCAATCATACCACCAACTTGTGCCAGTGATTCAACAATTAAAACACCTGGCATAACTGGTTGTTCGGGAAAATGACCTTTAAAATAATATTCATCTTCGGATACATATTTAATTCCCGTTGCACTTTTATCTTTAAGTTCAATTAATTCATCAAAAAGTAGGAATGGTTCACGATGTGGTATTATTTGCTTAATTCCTTCTTTGTCTAACATTATAAACCCTCTGCTTTCTTAAATATTAATACAGCATTATGGCCACCAAAGCCTAAATTCATATTAACACTATAGTTAACAGTTCTTTTAACTGCTTTGTTTGGTGTATAGTTTAAATCAAGTTCTGGGTCTGGTATATTTAGATTTAAAGTTGGAGGTATAATATCTTCTTTTGTTGCTTTAATTGCAAAAATAGATTCAATTGCCCCAGCTGCTCCTAAAGTATGACCAGTCATTGATTTTGTTGATGATATATTAATGTTTTTAGCATGGTCTTTAAACGCTTTTTTAATTCCTAATGTTTCCGTTTTATCATTTAATAATGTTGATGTACCATGTGCATTAATATAATCAACTTCATTATAGTTAATATTTGCTTCTTTGAGTGCAAATTCAATTGCTTTGGCAATTGGTTCTGCTGTTTCATCTGGTGCAGTAATATGGAATGCATCACCAGTTGTACCATAGCCAACAATTTCAGCAATAATATTAGCTCCACGCTTTTTAGCATGTTCATATTCTTCTAATATTAACGCCCCGCTGCCTTCACCCATTACAAAACCATTTCTTTCTTTATCAAATGGAATTGATGCACGGTTTGGGTCATCTGTAGTACTTAAAGCTTTAATGGCTGCAAATCCACCAATACCTGTTTCACTTAATGGCGCTTCAGCACCACCAGCAATTGCAATATCAATATAGCCATGTTTAATATTTCTAAATGCTTCACCAATTGAATTAGTTGATGCTGAACATGCTGTTACAATTGGCGTATTTGGTCCTTTAAGGCCGTATTTAATGGAGATTGCACCACCAACCATATTAATAATCGCTTTTGGTATAAAAAATGGTGACATGCGGTTAGGACCTTTGGTTGCTCTAACACTAATTTCTGATTCTAAAGTGTCAAGTCCCCCAATGCCACTTGTAAAATAAACGCCAAAACGGTATGGATCAAAGTTTGTATCCATAATTTTTGATTGTTTAAAAGCTTCATCTGCTGCAAGTAATCCATATAAAATAACGCGGTCATTTCTTCTAATTTCTGAACGATCAAAATGATCTTCTAAATTAAAGTTTTTTAATTCACCAGCAATATTTACTTTAATTCGTGAAGTATCAAAGCCTTTAATATAATCAATCCCATTAACACCGTTAATAGCATTTTTGAAAGTTTCATCAACATTTAAACCTAAGGCGTTAATTGTTCCAAAACCAGTAACAGCTACTCTTCTCATATACTCATTCCTCCATCAACTGATAAAACTTGGCCGGTAATATACTTAGCTTTAGGACTTGCTAAAAAGGCCGCTAAATGAGCGATATCTTCAACCTCACCTAGTTTATTTAAAGGAATTTGCGTTAAAATTTGTTCTTTAATTTCATCTGATAAAACATCGGTCATTTTAGTTTGAATAAAACCTGGGGCAATAACATTTGCAGTTAGCCCTCTTGCTGCAAACTCTCTAGCTATTGTTTTAGTAAAACCAATTACACCAGCTTTAGCAGAACTATAATTAGCTTGACCAACATTACCTCTCAGACCTGAAATACTTGAAATGTTAATAATTCTTGCATCTTCTTTAGCTTTCATTAATGGTCTTGATGCATGCCTACATACATTAAAGACACCTTTAAGATTTGTATTAATAACATTATCAAAGCTTTCTTCTTTCATTCTAAGTAGTAAGCCATCATCAGTAATACCTGCATTATTAACTAAAATTGTTAATGATCCTAGTTTCTTAACTGTTTCATCAACTAAAGTTTTAGCACTATCAAAATTTGAAATATCTGCTTGAATTGCAACGGCATTTCTGCCCAGTGCTTTAATTTCTTCAACTAAACTTAAAGCTTGATCTGCACTGCTTCTATAATTAACAGCAACATCTGCACCATTTTTTGCTAACTCTAATGCGATCGCTCTTCCAATTCCAACGGCACCACCTGTAACTAATGCTACTTTTCCTTCTAAACTCATTTATTTATCCTCCAAACTTTTTAAGTCATTTATATTTTCAATATTTAAAACTTCTAAGTTATCATAGTTTTTTTGAACTAAGTTTTTTAAAACTTTGCCTGGACCAATTTCAATAAATCTTAAAACCCCTTCATTTATTAAGTTTTCAATTGTTTGATAAAACTTAACTGATTGATACATTTGTCTTTTTAATTCTTTTTCTAAATCATCAAATACTAAAGCATTTGCTGTTGTATTTAAGTAAAGTGGTTTTTGATTGGGATTTTTATTAAAGCCTTTAAGGTAATCATATAATAAATTACTTGCATCTTTCATTAAGATACTATGAAAACCACCACTAACATTTAAAGGAATGACCCTTCTTGCTCCAAGTTCTTTTAACTTTTCAATTGTTAAATCAACACCTAAGTTATTTCCGCTTATTACTAGTTGTTTTTTAGAATTGTAATTAGCGATTGTAACAATTTTATCTTCATTATTATTAATATCATTTACTATTTCATTTAATATTTCATAATCAAAGTTAATAACTGCTGCCATTTTACCAGGATTTTTACTTGCTGCTTCTTCCATAATTTCACTACGATATTTAACAATTTTTAAAATATCAGAAAAACTATAAATCCCAGCTGCATATAATGCACTATATTCACCTAATGAAAAGCCAAGTAAGAAATCGTAATCATTTTTCTCTCTAAAACTATCGAATAACAAAATACTTACTAAAACCATTAAAGGTTGTGTATATTTTGTGTTACTTAACTCTTCATTTTCATTCTTTAAAGCAGCAATTACATCAAAACCTAATATTTCATTAGCTAATAAAACTTTATCTTTATCTTTAGATAAAACATCTAATCCCATATTAGCATATTGACTACCTTGACCTGAAAACATTATTGCTGTTTTCATAAAACATCAATACTTTCAACTAATTTTTCTAAATCATTAAAAATTTCTTCAATAATTGTTTTAGCTGGTCGAACTTCTTTAACAATACCAGCAATTTGTCCGGCCATAAATGATCCTTCATCTTTATTACCTTCAACTACTGCTTTATATAAAGAACCCAGTGTTAGTTTTTCTAACTCTTCAAAAGTTGCTCCTTCGTTCATAAGTTTTAAATATTGGACTGACATTTGATTTTTAATAATTCTAACTGGCGCTTTATCAGAACCTGTTACAACCGTATCAGTATCTTTAGCACCTATTACCATTTGTTTGTAATTATCATGAATCGGTGTTTCTTCTGCTGCTAAAAAGATTGTACCAGCTTGGACACCTTTAGCACCTAGTGCAAATGCTGCAAGCACACTTCTTGCATCACCAATTCCTCCGGCTGCGATAACAGGAATATTAACAGCATCAACTACTTGTGGAATTAAAGCCATTGTTGTCATTTTACCAATATGACCACCGGCTTCCATCCCTTCAGCAATTACTGCATCGGCACCAGCACGCTCCATTCTTCTTGCTAGTCCTGCACTTGGAATAACTGGAATAACAATAATTCCTGCTTCTTTCCAAGCTGGAATATATGGTCCTGGATTTCCCGCTCCTGTTGTAACAACATTAACCTTTTCTTCAATAACAACTTGTGCAATATCTTTTGCATGTGGACTTAACATTAAGACATTGACACCAAAAGGTTTGTCGGTTAGTTTTTTTGTTGCTCTAATTTGTTCTCTTACCCAATTTGCATCATTACCACTTGAGGCTATAATACCAAGTCCACCCCCATTTGATACTGCTGCTACTAATGGTGCGCTTGAGACATTCGCCATAGCACCTTGAAAAATTGGGTATTTAATGTTAATTAATTCTGTAATGTTTTTCATATATATCTCCTAAATTTTAAATATTGAAGCGCCCCAAGTAAAGCCGCCACCAAATCCTACGACAAGAATGGTTTTTAATGTATCTTTGTTATCATCTTTATATTCATCAATTGCAACCGGTATACTCGCTGCCGATGTATTACCATATCTATCTATATTAATTAATACTTTATCACGGTCAAAACCGATTGTTTTAACAAATGAATCAATAATTCTTACATTAGCTTGATGTGGAATAATATAATCAATATCTTCAAGTGTTAAATTGTTTTCTTTTAAAATTCTATTAATTGCTTTTGGAATAATGTCTACTGCAAATAAATAAACACTTCTTCCGTCCATTTTAATATCTTCTCCAACCGTTAATTTATCATCTAAATCACCGTTTGAGTCGTTATAGAAAAAGATATCATCATCACCTTTTTCAATAACCATTGCACCGGCTGCATCACCAAACAAGACGCAAGTATTGCGGTCTGTAAAGTCAACAACATTAGTCATTTTCTCAACGCCAATAACTAAAGCTTTATTAAAGTTAGTATGCACTAATGCTGATGCAACTTCTAACGCATATACAAAGCCTGTACATGCTGCATTAAGATCAAAACTCATAACTTGATTATTATCAATTCCTAATTTCTTTTGAACGATATTAGCAACCGACGGTGTTTTTTCTTCATGAGTAATTGTTGCTACAATAACTAAATCTATTTCGTTTTTATCAATATCTTTTTTATTTATTGCATCAAGTGCAGCTTGATAGGCAAGTTCTGCTACAGTCTCATCGGCAATATGCCTTGTTTTAATGCCTGTTCTTGTATATATCCATTCATCTGATGTATCTACCATTTTTGATAAATCATCGTTTGTTAATATTTTTCCTGGTATAAATCTACCCGTTGAAACTATTTTAGTCTTGTATTTGCTCACTTTCCATTTTCTCCCTAATTTCATTTTGGTATATACCAATTGCTCGATATTTATTGTATCTATTTTTAACTAATTCTTCTTTGCTTAATTTTAATAATTTATTAAGCTCATTAGTTAAAAATGTTTTAAGGTTTTTAAATCCAGATTCTGGATTAACATTAAGTGGTATATTTTCTTTAATAACTTTATCTGCTATTTTAAATTCATATAAATCTTTGGCTGTAAGTTTCATCTCTTCAGCCGCCTTTGGTGCCATTTTGGCATCTTTATAAAGAATTGAAGCATAGCCTTCTGGTGAAATAACAGAATAAATGCTATTTTCAAACATTGCAAGGCTATTAGCAATCCCAATAGCTAATGCTCCACCAGATCCGCCTTCGCCAATTACAACACTAATAATTGGAACCTTTAAGACCATTGTTTCTTTAATAGCAACTGCAATTGCATTTGCTTGACCACGTTCTTCAGCTTCAATCCCTGGATATGCACCAGGTGTATCAATAAAAGTAATAATTGGTCTGTTAAACTTTTCAGCTTGCTTCATTAATCTTAATGCCTTGTGATATCCTTCTGGATGTGGCATTCCAAAGTTATGTCTAATTTTATCTTCAGTATTAACCCCTTTTTCTTGGGATATAATTGTTACTGGTATATTATTAAAAAATGCCAGTCCACCAATAATAGAACTATCATCACCAATTAAACGATCACCATGAAACTCAATAAAGTCATCAAATAATTCTTTAATAACTGTTTTTGCAGTTGGTCTTTTTGCATCTCTGGCAAGTAATACTTTATCCCATGCTTTATTCATTTTCAGTAACCTCATGCAATCTAAGTATTTGTGTTAGTGTTTTACGCATATCTTTTCTAGCGACTACTAAATCAATTTGTCCAATTGATTTTTGGAAGTTTTCAGTTTGAAAACCAGCCGGTAAATCTTGTTTAATTGTTTGTTTAATAACACGTGGACCTGCAAAACCAATTAAACTAGTTTTTTCAGCAATATTGATATCACCTAAAGCTGCAAAACTAGCAGCAACCCCACCAGTTGTAGGGTTTGTCATTACACTTATGAAAACTTGATTCAAAAAGTTTAGTGCTCCAGCAGTCTTAGCCATTTGCATTAAGGAAAAAACACCTTCTTGCATTCTGGCTCCACCTGATGCTGAAAAAATAATTAATGGTAGTTTATTTTCTTCTGCATATTCAATTAAACGGGTAATTTTTTCTCCAACAGCACTACCCATACTACCCATCATAAAGTTACTATCAAAAACACCGATAGCAACATCAATTTCATTAATTTTTGCTCTACCTGTTAAAATTGCTTCATTTAAACTAGATTCTTTGCTCGCTTTATTTAGTTTATCTTCATAATTTTTAATTTTAAGTACATTTTTAGCAGTAATATCTCCAAACAATTCAATAAAGCTATCTTCATCAACTATTAATTTAATTCTTGTCTCAGCATTTATTCTAAAATGATGATGACAATACTGACAAACATAATTACTTGCTTCCAAATCTTTTTTATAAAGTGCACTTAAACAGTTTTCGCATTGAACAAAAACATGATTTGGAATATTAGTAGGTTCATACTTATATTCTCTTTTACGAGCTATTTTTTGAAACTCTAAAATCCGTTTTTTTCTCTCACTCAGTAATTTGTGCATTGTTCTCCTCCATTACTAGGGCATGAAACTTTGCAACAAAGCCAGTATCATAGCGTCCTCTAATAAATTCTGGATGGTGAATTATCATATATAAAAATTCAATATTTGTATTAATACCTTCAATAACTAATTGCTCTAATGCAACCCGCATTCTTTTAATTGCTTCTCTTCTTGTTGGGGCTACAACAATTAGTTTTCCTATCATTGAATCATAATGAGGAGGAATATGATAGTTTGGATAAATAAAACTATCAAACCTTACTCCCATTCCACCAGGAATTAAAATTCTTTTAATTTCCCCTGGACTTGGTCTAAAACGATTTAATGGTTCTTCGGCATTAATTCTACATTCTATTGCGTGACCTCTAATTTTAATATCTCTTTGTTTTACTGATAATTTATTATCATATGCAATTCTAATTTGTTCTTTAACAATATCAATTCCAGTAATCATTTCTGTAACTGGGTGCTCAACTTGAATTCTTGTATTCATTTCAATAAAGTAAAACTTATTATCTTCATCTAATAAAAATTCAATTGTTCCAGCATTAGTATAACCAACTTTTCTTGCTATTCTTAAAGCAGCAAGTCCCATTTTTCTTCTTGTTACACTATCAATTTCACTTGATGGTGCTTCTTCAATCATTTTTTGGTTTCTTCTTTGAATTGAACAATCTCTTTCATATAATTGAACAAAATTGCCCTGTTTATCAGCTAAAATTTGAACTTCAATATGTCTTGGATTAGCAATAAACTTTTCAATATAAACAGCTTTATTACCAAAACTAATTTCTGCTTCACGTGATGTTTTTTCAAAGACGTTTAAAAACTCTTCATCAGAGTAAACTACACTTATTCCTCTACCACCACCGCCACTTACGGCTTTGATCATAACAGGATATCCAATTTTATTTGAAATTTTTATACCTTCATCAACATTGGTAACAATATCATCACTACCTTCAACAATTGGAACATTACTACTTTTAGCGATTTTTCTTGCTTCACTTTTGTCGCCCATTTTTCTAACTACTTCAGAACTTGGACCAACAAACTTTAAGTTTAATTCTTCTACTAATTCAATAAACTTATCATTTTCTGCTAAAAAGCCATATCCTGGATGAATTGCATTACATCCAGTTGAAACGGCCGCACTTAAAATATTATTCATATTTAAATAACTATCAACTGATTTTTCGGTTCCAACACAAACCGCCTCATCAGCTAGTTGAACATGTAAACTATTCTCATCAGCAGTTGAGTATACTGCAACTGTTCTAATACCCAATTCTTTTGCTGCACGAATAATTCTTACGGCAATCTCACCACGGTTAGCTACTAAAAGCTTATTTTGATTTATTTCCATTTAGTTTCACCGTAAATAATACATCGTTATAACCGACAGCTTCACCATCTTCAAAATGAATTTGTTCAATAACGCCATCGGCAGTTGCAGTAATTTCATTCATAATTTTCATCGCTTCAACTATACAAACGACTTGACCTTTTTTAACAGTATCCCCTACATTTACATATGGTTTTGCTTCTGGGTTACTTGCTCTATAAAAGGTACCAACTAGTGGTGATTTAATTTGCTCTTCTGGTAAATTAACAACTGGTTCTAATACATTTTCAGTATTAGGTTGATTAATTGTATTTGAAACATTTTGGTTAGTTGGATTAACAAAGTTGTTAACCGCTGGTTTATTTTTTGATAATTTTAATTTTACATCTTCATATTCTAACTCTAATTCAGTCAGTTCGGAACTCTCAAAATCTTTAATGATTTTTTGTATTTCTTTTAATGTCATTTCTCTCTCCCTAACTACTTTTATTTTTCTCGCTTAAATTATTTTGAATTTCAAAGCATGTTAATATTTTATCACATATTATATAATTTGCAACATTTAAATATAAAAAAAGGGACTGTAAAGAATTGAAATAATTTAATTTCAAGGACTATAGTCCTTTTCTTTTTGTTATAACTGTGGATAAAGTTAAAAAAATACCTAAAATAGGCATTTTAAAATAAGTTTTAATGTTTTATTAAGTTTTCCACGGGATAATTATTGAATTTATCTGTATAAATATATTTTAATATTTCGCCTACTTTAGTCATATAAGATTTGTTAGCTATCTTAATCAAATTATGTGGGCGGTATTCATTGTTTAAATATTTTTTATCTAAAAAGACTTTACTTTCATCTTTAATCCACATTAATCTTATATCATTTCTAGCGGCTGATTCCATCGCTTTTAAAGAATAAATATTTATCATATTACAATTATACCAAAAGAGCCGAGTCTTTTACCAGACCCGGCTCTCTTTTTTAAAGGCTGTGTTAATTCATTTCTTTACAGCCTCTTTTATAAACTTTTGTAATTTTATTATTTTTTTAAGTTGTAAAATGCTTTTAAACCAATATATTCTGCTTGTTCACCTAATTGGTCTTCAATTCTCATTAATTGGTTATATTTTGCAACACGGTCAGTTCTTGAAGCTGAACCTGTTTTGATTTGTCCTGCGTTTGTAGCAACAACAATATCAGCAATTGTTGTATCTTCTGTTTCACCACTACGGTGTGATACTACTGCAGTAAATCCTGCTCTTTTTGCCATTTCGATTGCATCTAATGTTTCAGTTAAAGTACCGATTTGGTTAACTTTAATTAAGATTGAGTTAGCAGCATTTAATTCAATACCTTTTGCTAAATAATCTGTGTTTGTAACGAATAAGTCGTCACCAACGATTTGGATTTTGTCTCCTAGTTTTGAAGTGAATAATTTCCATCCTTCCCAGTCGTTTTCATCCATACCGTCTTCAATTGATATAATTGGATATTTTTCTACTAATTCAACATAATAGTCAACTAATTCAGCTGATGTAAATTCTTGTCCAGTTGATTTTTTGAATACATATTTTCCTGTTTCTTTGTTATAAAATTCTGAAGCTGCGATATCAAATCCGATGAAAAAGTCTTCGCCAACTTTATAACCTGCTGCTTTGATTGCTTCTAAAATAACTTCGATAACTTCTTCGTTTGATCCTAAGTCTGGTGCAAATCCACCCTCATCACCAACAGCTGTTGATAATCCTTTTGATCTTAAGATTTTTGCTAAATGATGGAATACTTCTGTTCCCCATCTAATTGCTTCTCTAAATGATGGTGCATTAACTGGGAAAATCATGAATTCTTGGAAATCAATTGGTGCATCACTATGTGCTCCACCGTTAACAATGTTCATCATTGGAACCGGTAATTGTTTAGCGTTAAATCCTCCTAAGTATGTATATAATTCAACACCTAAGAAGTCAGCAGCTGCTCTAGCAACAGCCATTGAAACACCTAAGATTGCGTTTGCTCCTAATTTTCCTTTGTTTTTTGTTCCGTCTAATTCGATTAATAAACTATCGATTCCTAATTGATCAGTTACATCATAACCAATTAATTCTTCAGCGATAATATCATTAACGTTTTCAACTGCTTTTAAAACACCTTTACCTAAGTAACGGCTTTTATCTCCATCTCTTAATTCGATTGCTTCGTGTTCACCGGTTGATGCTCCTGATGGTACTAATGCACGACCAAATGCACCTGATGATGTATGTACTTCAACTTCAACAGTTGGGTTTCCGCGAGAATCTAAAACTTCGCGAGCGTATACTAATTCAATAAATGGCATATTTTCACTCCTTATTTTGTTTTTGCCTGTTTTTACGTCTTCATTATACATTAAATAACGCGTTAATTAAAGGTTTCATCGTTTAGAAAACGTTTACTTAACTTATTATTTTAAATATATGTTTAAAATTACTTAATTTTTATAACGGTTTAATTTGACTTTCATTAACCGTTTCATCATTTTTTACATATCCAATACTATGATATGCTACTGATACTCTTTTATATACTAAGAAAGTTACAATACTTACTAAAACTGAGATTATTAGATTAAACGGTATAACCGCAAGCATTATATAGTATAACATATAATTATCTGGTGTAATACCTGGAATTATTGCTAGCATTCCAAACACAGTATTAAAATCATATAATGCGATATATAACGGAATTATAATAATCCAGTTTGAAATAATTGATGTAAATACCCAAACTATTACAACACTAACTAATGCTTTAATAGCACCTTTTTTAGATTTATCGCGGTGATAAATAAATGATGCTACTAAGACGGTAAAAACACCAATAAATAGATCCATTAACTCACCAACACCAACGGTTGTTGTTTGTGGTAACTTTGCTAAAAACCTTAAAACAGCAATTATAACCCCTGAAATTGGTCCAAACATAAAGCCACCAATTAAAATGGGAACATTAGAAAAGTGAATATCTAAAAATCCTGGAATTGGCAAAATTGCACCAAGTGGAAATTTAACAAAGTAATAAAGAACAATTGACAATGCTGCAAGTATTGACAATGTTGTCATTTTTCTAATTGGTGATGCTTTACTCTTATTATTTTTTTCATATTTTACTGCTAGTATAATTAATCCAACAGCAACCAAAACAAAAACAATTCCAATAATTAACTCAATTGTAGAACTATTTCTCTTCATAAACTCAAACATAATTACACTCCTTTTTGAAATAAAAAAATCGCCATCGGGGGCGACCAAAAAAGAATATAGCGTGACATAAAATTCCACTAATATATTTATTCTTTCTTCTTCCATCCAGACTATAACTGTCGGTTCTAGAATTTCACTAGATCAACCAATAAAGGTTCGCGGACTATAACCGCCGGTGGAGACTTTCACTCCGCCCCGAAGATATTTCACTTATATGTTATCACATAATTTAATTGTTTACAACTTTTTATTAACCACTGAAAACGTTTTAATAAAATATAGGTCGTTTTATCACGTATAATGTAGATATAATTACGAGGAGTTGAGCAAATTATGAGTAATCGTTTTGTAGGATTAATAATCTTAGATGGTTATGGGTTAGCACCGGAAAGTGATTCAAACAGTGTAAGTCTAGCCAAAAAACCATTTATGGAACATTTATTAAAAACATACCCAAATAACACATTAAAAACTAGTGGTTTAGCTGTTGGTCTTCCTGAAGGTCAAATGGGTAATAGTGAAGTTGGACATTTAAACTTAGGAGCAGGAAGAGTTGTTTATCAATCATTAACAAGAATTAATGTTGATATTGAAAGTGGTAACTTCTTTAGTAACAATGCGTTTTTAAAAGCTTTTGAGCATGTTAAAAAACATGATTCAAAACTACACATCCTAGGTTTAGTTAGTGATGGTGGCGTTCATAGTCACATTAACCACTTAAAAGCATTAGGACGTATGGCAAAAAGTTATGCTTTACAACATAAAACTTACTTCCACGCTTTCATGGATGGTAGAGATACTCCACAAGAAGGTGGATATGAGTATTTAAAGAGTTTAATGGCAGCATGTACATCATGTAGTAATATTGCTACTGTCTCAGGTCGATATTATGCAATGGATCGTGATAATAACTGGGATCGTATTCAAAAAGCTTATGATGCAATGGTTTTAGGTGAAGGTGAAGTATTTGAAAATCCTTTAGATGGAATTAAAGCATCTTATGAAAAAGGTATTCAAGATGAGTTTATCGTACCATTTGTTGTAAATAAAAACGGACTTATTGGTGACAATGATGCCGTTATATTTGCAAACTTTAGACCAGATAGAGCAATTAGAATTGCAACTGCAATTTCTAATCCACAGGAAACAAGTTTTTTCCATACAGAAGGAAAAGAAGATTTCAAAGTTACTAAAGAATTAAAAAACATTAATTTTGTTTCAATGATGCATTACCACGAAAAAGTTAAAGGTGATATTGCATACCCACTCCAAACACTAAATAATATTTATGGTGAAGTAATTGCTAATAACGGATTAAAACAATTAAGAATTGCTGAAACTGAAAAGTATGCACACGTAACCTTCTTCTTTGATGGTGGAAGGGAAATTGAGCTTGAAAATACTGACCGTATCTTAATTGAATCACCAAAAGTTCCTACTTATGATTTAATGCCAGAAATGGGAGCTTATGAAATTAGAGATAAAGCTGTTGAAGCAATTAAATCTAAAAAATATGACACGATGATACTTAACTTTGCAAACCCTGATATGGTTGGTCATACAGGTAACATTGAAGCAACTACTAAAGCAGTTGAAGTTGTTGATGAAACAACAAAAGATGTTGTTGAAGCAATCCTTTCCGTAGGTGGTGTAGCAATTGTTTTAGCTGATCACGGTAATGCTGAACAAATGCGTTCAGAAGATGGGGAGCCACATACAGCTCATACAACTAACTTAGTTCCAATTATTGTAACTGACACTAACTTAGAAGTTGAAAGTGGTGCTTTATGTGATATTGCACCAACAATGTTAGACTTACTAGGGGTTAGCCAACCAGAAGAAATGAATGGAAAATCCTTAATAAAACGTAAATAATATATAATTAGACACCTCCTTTTTTGGAAGTGTCTTTTTTATTTTATGTTTACTGCTTTATATTAATCTAATATCTTTATATAATATTTAATATGAAAAATATTAAAGGGGTGTAACTATAAAGAAAAAATTTTAATACCAATTACAATTATTACTTTATTTTTAATTAGTTTATTGTTTTTACTTGAAAGCCCAACTATATTATTTAATAATTATTTACAAATATTAATATCACCAAGTATTTTAGCAACTGATTATTTAGCAATAGCTGGACTTGCTGCAACTCTTTTTAATGTTATTACTATTGTTTATTTTAATATATTAATTGTCTATTTAATGGGGCATAAAATGAATGGGCATTTAATTGGAGCAATCTTAACAGTAATTGGCTTTGTTTCTGCAGTCTTTGTTTCATTTTTCGAATGCATCAAAGTGAGGTTTTCTAATATCAAATAAAAAAGAAAATTTAATAATTTTTAAAATTATTAATAAAACATCATCATATTTATTAAACAATAAAGTTTATCTTTTAAATCTGATATTTGATTAACTGAATTTTCTTTCGAAAATAACAAACTAATTATTAAAAGATTAATTCATTAATAAAAAAAGCAGAATCAATTTGATTCTGCTTTTCTTTTATGCAAAATGTTTATCTATCTTATTTAAGAACTCTTTTCTTGATTCTTCTAAATGGACAGTTGGACAATGAATCCATTTAACACTTTCAATACCTGCTGTTCTTAAAATACCATTAGCTAGTACATTTTGAATTGGATCACCCAAATGTGTAAATATTGTTTTATCAATATTTGCAGTTGTAATAATAGTTGCACTATTACTTTTTAGTAATCCTGAAATTGTTTTATCAGGGTTATCTTTATAAACTTGACCCTTTATAAACACTTTAT
>Ga0209075_1000563_pt1 | contig 36376 bp, 31 predicted proteins | sample Stecom2011_FD_187523 | JGI IMG/M metagenome (GOLD analysis project Ga0209075, IMG submission 187523) | Agricultural soil microbial communities from Utah to study Nitrogen management - Steer compost 2011 (SPAdes) (version 2) | ecosystem: Environmental > Terrestrial > Soil > Agricultural land...
GCAAGGACGCACTAATGTCGATAAGAGCCATGGAGGGCGGAGTCGGCCCGGTGTCTTTGGTATGTGGCACGTTGCCTTGGTGTGCAGCAGAGGTTGTTGGCAGGCAATAAAAAGCGCGGCTTAGGCCGCGCTTTTTTGTTTATTGCTGCAAGGTAAAGGTAATGGGGATAGTAAACTCGTGGCTGCGGCCGGAAATTACCTCGGGCACCGGCGGGAAGGGCTGAGATTTACTAACGGCGTTGATTGCCTCTTTGTTTAAGATGCTGTGGGCGGTTTCTTCGATTAGGGTTGACTCAAGCAGCTCACCGTTGCGGTTGATGGTGATGGCTATACGAATCGAGCCCTCGTAGCCGCGCTGCATGGCACGACGTGGGTAGTTGATTTCGCTTTGGACTTGACGCACCAAATGCGAGAAGTAACGCTGGTTGGCTAACAGCGATTCGGCGGTAAAGGTCGGCACGTAATCATCGTCAGACTCGTCCAAAGGCTCGGGCTTGGGGGCAACGCCAGTGCTGCTGGCGATGCTGGAGGAGCTCGCCACCGATGAGCTGCTGGAGCTTGGTTTGGGCGCCGAGGAGCTTTCGGCCTGAGCGACTTCGAGGGCGGCTTCATCACCGCCGTCGGTATCGTCATCGGCGGCCGCGACGACAGTGCGGGTGCTGGGGATCTCAATTTTGGGCAAGCTAGCTTTGGTGCTTGGCGCCGGTGATGACACGGCGGCGGCCACCTCGGGCTCAGGCTGGGGTTGCACGGTCGGTTTTGGCTCGGGCTTAGGTGCGCTCCACAGGGCTACTTGATTGATGCGCGCGGGGGTGGGGGCGATGCTGGCATAGCGCCCGCGCAATGAGTTGTCTACATCGCCGCTAACCAGTAGCTGCTCGCGGTAGTTAGACGATAAAGGCACGCGGCCCAGCCAGGTGCTGAGCAATAAACCAAAAAAGTCATCATCGGCAATGGTGCCAAGGGCGACGGTGTTGACACTAACGGTGACGCCTTGATCGGGGTTTAAGGCAAATACCACGTGATCGTTTTGTAGCAGGCGCGCTTGAAAAAGCTTGGTAAAGCTCACCATATTGTCGGCTTGCTCGGTGAGAGCGTTGCCACGAATATTAATGGCCATGCCCTCGATCCACATACGGCTAAATTTGCGTGCCGAGATACCCGACTCGGCGGTGACTTTCAGCTCCATTCGCATGGGGTGGCCGGCGGACATAAAAGTGGCGGCGTCGCTGCTTAGGACATCGCTGTAAAGCGCCCCGATAAACTGATCGCGGCCCAATTCTTGGTGGATCGCTATACCGTTTAGTAGAGGCTCTGCTTGTGCTAAATTAGCACCCAGCAATAATAATGATAATATCCAATAAGCGGAGGCTTTGAGTTTACGCATAGGGCTCACTTCACATGTTCTGGGTTATCGGCAAATACTTGCTGATCAGGGCGTGATGAGCAAGTGGGTTCGAGCCGGTCGAGAGTTTGCAACAGGCAACAGCAAACAACGTTTTATTAATGAACAGCTCTAACGTATCACGTGCTCGGGTTTTAAGTTATACATAGATACTCTACCTAAAATTAGCGCTGCAGAAAAGTTTAAAGCGCCAAAACCGGTGAACATAAGCCTTATAGCTCGCTCAGCTATAAGGAAAGTTAAGAAATGCTACTATTAAGTGATATTTAAAAGGTAAACAACCGAAGCTTTAGCCGTGGTGAATCGGCTTTACTGTACTTTTCCTGCTGCGGAGATCATCGACTGACCCATGGAGATTAAGAAAATTCAGAAGTTTCAGCGCGAAACCGTCGATCAATTGCTATCGTCGATACCTTTTTTTAAGGCTGTGCGGCAGCATGATGCAGCACAGTTTGAGGTGTTGTTGGCACACTCGCACATTATTACTTACCGGCCGGGCGAGGTGGTTGTGCACCGTGGCGATGGCGACCAGAGCTTGTATTTTTTATTAAAAGGTCGTTTGGCGGTTTACCCCAGCGAGGGTTTGCAAGGGGAGCCGGTCAATGTGATTACCCCGGGCGAGGTATTTGGTGATCTGGCTCGTCTGACCCGCCGGCCGCGCTCGGCGACTATTGTAGCCGACCACAACAGCCGCGAGATCATGGTGTTTGCCTTGGATTTTGGCGTTTTTGGTGAGCTAGAGTCCAACTACCCCATCAGCCTACACACAAAGCTGCTGTACTATCGCAATACCGTGCACAACCTACGCTGGAAGCTCGAGGTGTATCGCTCGATGCACCCGGACTCCTACTTGGCTAACGAGCATCGCGCCATCAAGCTTTACTTAGGCCCCAAAGATTGTTTGCAAGAGCTGCAATCGTTGCACGATCAAGCCTGTAAATTGGCGGCTTTGTTGCTTAACTGGAACGATCGGTTTGGCCAGATCGCGCCCCAAGAAGTAAACCATACTAACCCATTGATAAAAGCGCTCGACGGTTAAGGCGTGGCGTAAAGATTCACCTACAGCGGCTGCGCGAGTTTGTATAAAGCGGCTTTTTACCGGCTAGTAATAACCATAACTCAGTGGCTGGCGCAGCGGCGATAAAACGCGCGGGGCCCTTCTTTGCGCTTGTAGAAACAACTATGGAATTTTCTGATCTTAAATTGCCTTACGGCAGCTCGGTACAGCTGCAAATAACCGACAGCGCCGGGCAACCACAAAGGTACGCCTCGCGTTTGCTGGGGGCCGTACCAGGGCGCAGCTTAATGTTCAGTGCGCCACACCCGGGCGGTAAGCTGGTGCGGTTTCGCCCAGGGCAAAAGCTGGCGGTACGCTTAATGGTGGCCAATGGCGTGGGACTATTTGCCGCCGTGGTCGAGGCACAAACCGCCGAGCCTTACCCTCTATTGCATGTTAGCTATCCAGATAGCGTTACGTTTAAAGGTATTCGTGGCGCAACCCGAGTGCCGGTTGAGCTGCCGGTGGCAATCACCAACCGCGATCACCTAAGCAACCTAAAAGCCGATGGCTGTATCGCCGATATCAGCACCTCGGGGGCACGGTTAGAGTTGCCAGAGGCTATTGCCAATGTTGGTGATACACTGACGATTGATGCCGAGGTGCAAATCGCGGGGCTTGCCAGCCAGTTGTCGGTGAGGGCGGTGGTGCGCTCGCGGGTTGAGCGCAGCACCCAAGAGCAATCGCAAACCTTGCCAGCGGTTTATGGTGTTGAATTTATTGAGCGCGATCAAAAGGCTCTACTGGTACTTTACGCTTATGTCTTTGCCCAAATTGTTGCCCAACACATCCCCCTCGAGTTTTCTTAAACAGCGCCGCTTAACCGTAGCGTGTTTTGCTCTAGGCGCTCTGTCAGCTGTATTCTGCGCAGCCCCTAGCTGGGCAGAAAATGCCCAGCAGAATGTCGATGTGCATCAGTTGCACCTGCCGCGCAGTTACTTTCGTTACCTTCCCGCGATGCTCGATGGCGCCCGGTTGATGGCCGCCGACGAGCATTGTGTACGGTTTTTATCGGGCGATTTAAATATTGATCAAAGCACACCAGAGCAACCGGTATTTCGTTATCAATGTCGCGGCGCCGACGATCTTACCTATCGCTGGCATGTCGATGGAAAGAGCCTAGAGGTGATCGATGCGACCCGCCCGAGCGGGCGCATTAGTTTTGCCGCACTTACCGCCGAATATGAGCAACAGCGCGAGCTGGCACGACAGCAAGCGGCCGAGCGTCAGGCAAAAATAGATCAGCTGCAACGGCAGCGCCAAGAAGTGGCCGAGCAAAAAGAGGCCGAGCGTTTAAGCCAAGAGCAAGAACAAGCCCTGCGGCAAGAGCAAGCTCGGCGTCAACGCTTATGGCAAACTTGCCAAGTGCAACTGGCTGCCGAAACAAGCGATATGATCGAGCGCCGATGGCTAACCACCACACAACCAGAGCCCGAGGTAAGTGACACAGGGGTGCGCTTTAGCATGGATTTTGATGCCCGTGATCAGCATGGTGTGGCGCTTAAGTACCGCGTTTATTGCGATGCCGGCCCCGAAGGCGAAACCGTTACCCTAAGTATCCACCCGCGTGCGCTGGCTCCTTAAAATAATCATTTAAAAAGTGTAGCGCTTTGCCTAAGCGAGCCTACCGTCCGTTCAAGGTCACCGGGCTCCGTATCCAGTGCGGGGCGACGTGGTAGCGGGTTTGGCACTTTGGCATCATCGCCCGTCATCCTCATAAAAATGAGGGTGACGTGCAGGGACGCACTAATGTCGATAAGAGCTATGGACGGCGGGATCGACAAGTGCAGGGACGCACTAATGTCGATAAGAGTTATGGACGGCGGGACCGACCCAGTGTCTTTTGGGATTGGCGCTGTGCTTTAGCCTACCGTTCGTTCACGGTCACTGGCCCTGTATCAAGTACCGCGGGCGACGCTGTATCGAGTTTGGTACTTCGCCGTCCTTGCACGTCGCTCCGTGTCGGGGCACGGAGCGACGTTGTGGCGAGCTTGGGCTGGGCTGCCCCAGTGTCTTTATTACTTGGCACTTTGCTGTTAAGGGTGGCGTTAAAGTTATCGTTAGACTGGGTGTTAATGACGTGCATAAAAAAACCCGCAACGGATTAACTTGTTGCGGGTTTTTGGTTTTCAGGCTTAGGTTGTTGCACAGATTACTGTGCCTTGGGTTTACGGCCGCGTTTGGCGGGTGCTTTTTTAGCGGCTGGCTTGGCTTTGGCTGCCTTTTTGGCGGGTGCCTTTTTAACGTTTGCTTTGGCAGCGGCTTTTTTTGCAGCCAGCTTGGCTTTGGCAGCGGCTTTCTTCTCGGCAATTTTTTGCTTCTCAGCGGCCTTCTTGGCAGCAGCCTTAGCTTTGGCTGCGGCTTTTTTCGCAGCTAGCTTGGCTTTGGTGGCGGCCTTTCTTGCGGCAGCTTTTTGACGCACTGCGGCTTTCTGAGCAGCGATTTTGGCTTTTGCGGCTTCTTTACGCTCGGCGGCCTTTTTCTTTTTAGCCAGTTCCGCTTCTGCTTTGGCGTTGGCCTTAGCGTACTGAGCGGCAATGCGGTTGTTTTCTTTTATCGAGCTGAGGGTTTTACGCAACTCGGCCAAAGTCGCTCTGGCCTCTGTGGTAGTCGCCTGGGCTTTGTCTACTGCAGCGCTGGCAGCAGCTACTTGCCTAATAGCAGCAGCGGTGCTTTTTTTCTTTTTCGCGGCGGCCAGTCTTGTGCGAGCAGCCTTAACGGTGTTGCTTGCTCTGGTGACCACTTTGCGTTGTGATTCAACTGCCTTGGCCGCAGCTGTTTCTTCTGCGGCGCGGGCTTTGGTTAACTGGTTTTGCAACTGCGCCAGTTCTTGTTCCAATTGTGCAACTGTATTAACAGCTTTAGATTTACGAGCAGCCATGGTGAGCTTCCTTTATTGTTGTGAGAAAAAAAAGTGAATGGATTATAACCGAGTGAGTAGTACGTTAAAACTTTACCAACTAATTTCAAGCATATTACGACATTTTCAACAAATAAATTGGCTTTTCAGTTAAAAAATTAGCTTTAAAGGTTTTTTATTATGCTTTAAGGTCGTTTTTATAAAATTATAAGTTTGTTCGGTGACGTTACCGAGTTAGGTTTTTGCTTTTGCTTGAGGCTGGTGTTGGGTCCGGCAGTTACTTTATACTGTTTGCATGTACAGTTTTGGGGGCGGGTATGAGCCGTACAATTATCCATTGTGATGCCGATTGTTTTTTTGCCGCAATTGAAATGCGCGATAATCCAGAGTTAATTGGGCGCCCAATTGCGGTGGGTGGTCGGCCCGATCGGCGCGGTGTTATTTCGGCTTGTAATTATCCGGCGCGACAATTTGGTGTGCGCTCGGCAATGGCGTCGGCCTATGCATTGCGGTTGTGTCCTGGGCTTATCATTTTGCCTCATCGTATGGCGCTGTATCGCGAAGTGTCACAAAAAATAATGGCAATTTTTTTTCAGCTCACAGATTTAGTCGAACCCTTATCGTTAGATGAGGCTTTTTTGGATGTAACCGATTTGGTGACCGATAACACCAGTGCGCGAGATATCGCACAGTGGATTCGTCAACAAGTGTCACAGGAGTTGGGTATTACCGTTTCTGCCGGTGTGGCACCCAATAAATTCTTGGCAAAGGTGGCCAGCGATTGGCGCAAACCCGATGGCTTGTTTGAAGTTACGCCCGCTGCGGTTGCCGATTTTGTCCAGCAGTTGCCGGTTGGTTGTATTCCCGGTGTTGGCCGAGTAACGGCAGAGCGCTTGGCCGGGATGCAAGTAAAGATTTGTGGCGACTTGTTGAGTTTTAGTGAGCAGGATTTGTGTCAGCGCTTTGGTCAGTTTGGTTCGCGTTTGTATCATTACAGTCGCGGCGTTGATGCTCGGGCAGTGCGCCGTGAGCGACAGCGTAAATCGGTCAGTGCCGAGCAAACCTTTGAGCACGACTTGCCGGCGGCCGAGGCGTGCGAGCGTTACCTGGCCGACCTCATCCAGCGTTTAAAAATAAGAATCGGTAGACTCGATAGCCGATACGGTATTGGCAAAGCGTTTGTAAAGGTAAAGTTTTCTGACTTCTCGATCACGACCTTAGAGCGCAGCGCCAGTGAGCTTAGCCAGCAAGGCTTTACCCAGCTTATCTTTGAGGCGGCAAGTCGGCACGAGAGTGATGTGCGTTTGTTGGGGGTAGGGGTGCGGCTGACGCAGTTGCAGGCCGAGCCGCCCGCCGAGGAAGGGCAACTGGGGTTGTTTTAATGGTGATGGTTACGGCCCGTAAACGTCAACAAAGCGTAAGCAGAAAGCACCAATGATCCAGCCACTTGAGCCAACGGCACAGATGCCTAAAGGCGGTGGGCAGGTTGTGTTGGTTGCGATCATTGGGTAACGCTCAGGGTCCTGCTTTGCGTTGCACTGATATGCCTTAGGCTTCTGTATAGGTTGCGCTACTTACCGACGTTTGTGGGGTCACCGGCTGTCGCTGAGATTAGCGCGGCATTCTCGATGGGTTGCAGTTGGCGCGGTGGTGCCGAGGCCTGTGGCGCCGGCGCTTGTCGTTATCCCATTGCGGGGCCTTTTAGCGCCTATAAAGAGTACTTGAAGGCGATAATCGATTGGTCGATAATAACCCGCCGAAGCCCTCGGCTGGTTAAAAAACAGTCAGCTGGCGCTGTTTACGAATATTTGCCAATAAATTTACTGTAAATGGTTAGTCAGGCTCAAAACAAGCTGGTAGTATTGGTCGCCTTAATATCTGCCATCCACTAGCATAATATGAGGAGTGTGTACGGTGAGACGTAGAAAAAAGAGCCGTAACTCTGAAGAAAGTAACGAAATCGATCTAACCCCGATGCTCGATGTCGTGTTCATCATGCTGATCTTTTTCATCGTAACGGCATCGTTTGTTAAAGAGATCGGTCTCGATGTGAATGTGCCAGAAGAAAATGATGAGCCGCCACCAGCTAACGCCGACCCGAACATCTTGGTGCAAATTACCGCTGATGATCAAATTTGGGTGTTTGGTGAAAATGGCCGTCGTCGTATTGATGAGTCGTCGGTGCGCTCTAACATTACTCAAATGCGTGCCGAGCTGCCAAAAGCGTCTGTGATTATTCAGGCAAACCACAAGGCCAGCGCCGGTGTTTATGTTGCAGTGGCCGATGCCGCTAAAGCAGCCGATGCCCCCGCCGTCGTGTTGGTGCCGGTTAAAGACAACTAAACCATCGAGCTGTTAACGATGGCATAAAAAAACCACCTTCGGGTGGTTTTTTTATGCCTAAAATTTGGCCCCGTGTGCTCTGCTTTGCTGCAAGTCGCTATTTGCTGGGAGGTGTTGGGTAATAGGCGCTACACCCAATAGAGCCCGTGCGCCTTACCGTTTGGGCATTGCGCGTTAAATAAGCTCGCCTGACGGATTAACTGGCGACAAGCAAGATTGCTTTGGGAGGCTGAGCCAAATGATTGAGGTGGGGGTATGCTAAAGCGTGCGGGTCAGTAACCACCACGGCCGAGCCGTGGTGGTTAAGGCTTAGCTTGAGCTTAAAGCTTGGCGCACAGAGGCGAGTTTAACGCAGGTGACAAACACCTCCATGGCGCCGACCACTTCGTCCACGGTTGGCACGGAGGGGGCGATGCGGATGTTGCTGTCGTTTGGGTCTTGCCCATAGGGGAAGGTGGCGCCGGCTGGGGTTAGTTTTACGCCGGCCTCGGCGGCCAGGCGCACGGTCTCTTTGGCGCAGCCGGGGCGAGTGTCGAACGAGACAAAGTAACCACCTTGGGGTGTTTCCCAACGGCCGAGGTTAGTGCCAGAAAAAGCGTTGTCGAGTGCGCTTAATACCGCATCAAAACGTGGCTGTAGTAGCTCGGCGTGTTTTTCCATGTGGCTCATCAGGGCGTCGCGGTTTGGTAAAAACCGTGCGTGACGCAGCTGGTTCACCTTATCGGGGCCAATGGATGAGGCGCTTAAAAACTTTTTAATACCCGCTAGGTTGGCATCGCTGGCGGCCATAAAAGCCACCCCGGCGCCGGCGAGGGTTATTTTAGAGGTGGAGGCAAACTGAATAACGCTGTCCTCGGTGCCGTGTTTGGCGCACAGATCAAATATCGAGGCCAGCTCTGGCGCGTTGCGGTTGAGATCGTGCACCGCGTAGGCGTTGTCCCAAAACACTCGGAAGTCGGCGTGGGCGATGTTACCCAGTTGGGCAATGCGCTCGACGGTGGCGTCACAGTAAACCACACCAGTGGGGTTGGAGTACTTGGGCACACACCAGATGCCGCGAATGTTGCTGTTGCTTTTAATAAGCGCCTCGACCGCGTCCATGTCGGGGCCGTTGGCGCCCATAGGGACAGTGATCATATCAATGCCAAGATGCTCGCACACGGTAAAGTGGCGGTCGTAACCGGGCACTGGGCAAATGACCGCGGGTTTGTCGAGGTTTTTCCAAGCGCTTGTCCGGCCGGTTAAACCAAACAGGTACGCGGTGAGCATGGTTTGATACATCAGCGTGAGGCTGGCGTTGCCGCCCACTAAAATATGGCTGGCGGGGACGCCCATTAAATCGGCGCCCAAGCGCTTGGCCTCGGCAATACCGTCTAGACCGCCGTAGTTGCGGGTGTCGGTGTTGTTGTCGCTTTGGTAGTTGCCCTCGAGGAATCCATCTAAGGTATTCGACAGCGATAGCTGCTCGGCAGAGGGTTTGCCGCGGGTGACATCAAGGTTGAGCTGTTTCGCGACAATATGTTGGTATTGTTCGGCCAGTTCAGTTTCCCATTCACGCAGTTGTTCGACAGTGGCTTGATCCAGTTGCAAGGGGGCACCTCAATAGTTGGTTAGGGCGCGCGATAAGCGCAAAGGGTTTTATTATACAACACCGCCGCGTGGGGTTCAGCGCTGGCGTTATGCCGGTGTTGATGATCCCCCAAGTGGCGGAATCGGGCAGTTTAAACTATCGGCAATGGCGCGGAACAGCTCGGCCTCGGTGGCGGTCACTTGACCGTCCGCCTCGATGGTGCGCAGCATGGCCTTTAAGAGTAGGGGTTTTTGCAGTGGACGGGTTTGGTTGAGCTCATCCAGTGCTTTGTCCAAGGCGGCGATGCTTAACTGCGACCTCTCCAGCAGTGGCAGCTCGATCATGCGCAGCTGCTCGGCGGCTGCGGCAAACGCGCGGGCGGCCGCTTGCGGGTTGTCTGCCCCGGCGTGGGCCAAGTACGACAACACCTGCTGACAGCTGTCGCGCAGGTTGCGCAGCTGGCGGTGCTGATGGGGAAAACGCGGTGTATTTAAATGGTGGGTGACAATGCGGCGCACACTCCACTCGTGTAAATCGATTTTGTTGTCGGCGTTGATTAGCTCGTCCATGGCGGTTTGCAACGTTTTTACTTGAGCCTCGCTAAGAGACTTTAAGCCCGACAGCGACAGCTCCAGCAGCGCTAAGCGATCGAGTTGCGCAACATTGGTGACCAGCTCTGTGGTCTCGCGCCATTGTTTTAAAGTGGCCTCGCTGTAGTGCTGGGCTAACAGTTGCCATTGTTGTTGACGTAAATCGCTGTTAGCAGGGTCGAGCAGTAAACCGATTACGATGGCGCTCGCGCCGTCGGGGGAGTGTGCGCTGCGGCGCAGTGGCTCGCCAATTTGTTTTAATTGCTGGCGTGCCTGCGACAGTGAGGCGCTACTGGTTTGGCCGATCTGCTCGACGGCGGCGGCCAGTACACCGGCACGAAAAAACCGCTCGGGCTGTGGCGATTGTTTGCTGCGCGCCGTCTCTGGGGCGGGGCGGTCGGTTTTAAAGGTCGATAAGTAATTGCCGTCCCAGTTGGGCTCTAAGCGTTTGATGCGCTCGGGCAGCGGCGGATGGGTGGCCATTAAACTGTTAAAGGCGGTGCTGACCCCTTGGCTAAAAAACATATGGCTGAACTCTGCGCTGTGGGCGGCTGTGAGTTTACTGCCGGCGCTGAGACTGCCAATTTTTTTTAAGGCGCCGGCGATTCCGTTATTGTCGCGGGTAAATTGCACCGCCGAGGCGTCGGCAAGAAACTCCCGCTGGCGGCTCACGGCGGCTTTAATGAGGTTGCCAAAAAATGTACCGGCGTAACCAATAATAATCAAACCGATACCGGCGGCTATAATGGCGCCGCCATTTTTGTCGCGGCTGGAGCGCCCGACGCTGCGATAGGCCGCGCCACGGACTAAAAAGTGGCCAATTAAACCGAGCAATAAAATACCGTTTAACAGCGCCACTAAGCGCATGTTAAGGCGCATGTCGCCGTGAAAGATATGGCTAAACTCATGGGCGATCACGCCTTGTAACTCATCGCGGCTGAGCTGCTCAATGCAGCCACGGGTGACGCCGATAACGGCGTCTTGTGGTGTGTGACCGGCGGCAAAGGCGTTAATGGCGGGCTCTTCAAGCAGGTACACAGGCGGTACCGGGGCGCCCGAGGCGATCGCCATCTCCTCGACAATGTTCAGCAGCCGGCGCTCGTTTAAATCGCGGCTGTCGTCGTTAATAAGCCGGCCGCCCAAAGATTCGGCCACTACGCGCCCGCCGCGACTTAGCTGTTGGTATTTAAACAATCCGCCCAGCAACACCACGGTGATCACCACCATCGAGATACCGCTGACGGTTTGCCAGTTTAGCAAGGTGCCCAGCCCAGCCCAAAAACCCATGTCGGCGGTGTCCATCTGGTAGGCGCTGTTGCCGGTTTGCAGGTACAGCATTACCCCGGCAAACATCGCCGTGGTGACAGCGATAAGTGAGACGATCGCGAGGATTAATAACACCACCAAGCGCTTGGTGTTGCGCCTGGCGATGTCTTGTTGGGCAAAAAAGTTCATGGCTAGATACGAGTTTGAGTTAACACGTTAAAACGACACTTTGGGGGCTTCGGCGATCGCGGCGCTGTCGGCAAACTCGAGCAGGCTGGCATCTTGGCCGTGGCCAAACATACCCGCTAACAGCACCGGTGGAAAACCTTGTTTGTAAGTGTTGTAGCTCATGACCGAATCGTTAAAAGCCTGCCGCGCAAAGGCAATGCGGTTTTCGGTGCTGGTGAGCTCTTCGGACACTTGCTGCATGTTGGCCGAGGCTTTTAAGTCTGGGTAGGATTCCATCACCACGTTTAAACGCCCCAGAGCACTGCCCAGTGCGCCCTCGGCGCCGGCCAGTTGGCCCATTGCTGCGGCATCCCCCGGCGCTGCCGAGGCGGCTTGCAAACCCGACATGGCTTGGTTGCGTGCCTGGGTGACGGCCTCTAGGGTTTCACGCTCGTGGGTGATATAGGCTTTGGCGGTTTCGACCAAGTTGGGGATCAGGTCGTAACGCCGTTTTAGTTGCACCTCGATTTGCGCAAAAGAGTTTTGAAAGCGGTTTTTAAGCGCAACCAACTGATTGTAAACACTGATAACGTACAGCACCAGCGCGGCAAGAATAACGAGAAAAACAATGGTACTTATGCTCATAGGGTGATCCTTTTGTTAATCGATGTATTCAAATACCCGGACAACTTTTTGTACGCCCCCAGTGTGGCGGGCAATGTCTGTAACTATCTCGGCTTCGGCGTGGGTGACCAGGCCCATTAAAAAGACGGTATTGTTTTCGGTGACAATTTTTAAACGACCGCTTTCGATGTCGCGATTTGTCAGTAGCTTAGAGCGGATCTTGGTGGTTAGCCAGCTATCATTGGCGCCGGCTAATAAAGAAATAGGCGCCTGTACTTGTAGCTCGTTGTGCACTTGGCGCACGTTGGGTAGCTTGCGCACGGTTTCGCCGGCCAGCTCACGGGCGCTGTTGGTGGGTACTTGGCCGATCAACAGCACCACCGCATTAAAACTGTGAACACTGACCGGCGCACTGTTGAGCACGCTGCTGGCTTTGTTGATATTGACGGTGGCGATGGTTTCGATCTGACTGTCGTCGATCTTAACCCCCAGCGAGCGCTTACCCGGATCGATTTGAATCGGCTCACTGGTGGTGGCGCTAATGATACTGGTGCAGCCGTTGCCCAGAGCAAGTAAAACCCCAAGAAGTAGCCAGCGGGCAAGCGTGTGAGACATTATTCGTGGCTCCCAAATAATTGATGTTCAATTAAATCACATAAACAAAATAAGGTAAGCAGGTGTACCTCGTGGATCCGGGCAAGCTGTGCATCGGCCGCCGGCAGTTCGACATCGCGGTTGTCTAAAAGTGCGCTCACATCGCGGTTGTCGCGCCCGGTAAGGGCAACTACGGTGATGTCCCGATCGTGCGCTGCGCTGATCGCCTGCAGTAAATTACTGGCGTTGCCCGAGGCGCTTAACAGCACCAGCACATCCCCTGGCTGGCCCAGTGCTCGTATTTGTTTAGCGTAAATTTCGTTGTAGGTGTAGTCATTAGCGATGGCCGACTGGGTGATGACATCGACGCCGATATTGATGGCCGGCAGGCTGGGGCGCTCGTGCTCAAAACGGTTTAACAAACTGGCGGTAAAGGTTTGCCCAAGGGCGCCGCTGATGCCGTTGCCGCAGGTGATGATTTTGCCTTCGTTCAATAGCGACTCAACTATCAGCTCGCTGCTGTGCGCGATAAGCGGGGCGAGCTGTTCACCGGTTTGCATCTTAGCTTCGATGCTTTCGTGAAAGAGGGTAATGACCCGTTGGTCCATAATCGTCTCGTTATTGTCAGGCTGTTAAGCGGCGCCAAAGGCGTTTTTAATCCACTCGGGGTGTTGCTCCGAACTCAGAGTTTGCAATGCTACCACATCAAATCGGCAAGCGACTTTGTCGCTTAGATGCTCGCGCTGTAAATAGTGTTGTGCTGCGCGAATAAGCTTGCGTTGTTTGCTCTGGGTCACGCTTTCACTCGCGCTGGCAAAGTGTTGGTTGCCGCGCAGCCGAACCTCGACAAACACCAGAGTGGTTTGATCGCGCATAATCAGGTCGATCTCACCGCCGCCACCACGGACATTAGCGGCGACAAATTTAAGACCGGCGCGCTGTAAAAAATCGCGCGCTAGCGCCTCGGCTTGTTGGCCGCGATTGCGCTGCGGTTGCAGCTTGCGCCAAGCGCGGCCGATCACCGCTCGGCCCCGGCGCGCTCGATGGCGCTATTGGTAATCGGTTGTGCGCTGCCGCGGATAAACTCGGCCCAGATCTGCTCGCGCACAATACGGCCGTCGCGCTGCATGCTTAAGGTGCCGGTTGCCCCTAACACACGGGTTTGCGGTAAATGTTTTAACTGCGCTAAGCGCGGGTAAAGGTGGTAGGCATCGGCGCCCATTGCGTGCAGGCGCTCGTACGCCGATGGCGTGTCGGTGCTGGCTTTAATGGCGCGGGTCTCGGCGTTGTCGGCAAACAGCCACGGCAGGGTGTTAAAGCGGATGCCGTTTAGATCGCGATCACTTTTGGGGTTGTCGCTGCCATTGTATATTTGGCTGGTGGCAAACACAGGTATGTCGCCGGCGTAATGAAACGCCAGGGTGGGTTTAATTTGTCGCGCCTGGGGCGGGTTGGCGATTAAAAAAATCATTTCGATATCTTTGCGCCGGCGCGGTTCAAAGTGGCTGTTGGTAAAAATAATGTTGCGCAACTGGCTGTGGCGCTGCTCGCTGTCGTTAATCAGCAAAGACTGTTTCAGAACATCGGAGTAATCGCCGACGCCGATGTAGCGGCTGAGGCTTACCACCTCGCCATCAAGCTGTTGCCACTGCTGTACAAAGGCATCGACGCTGCGCTGCGCCCAGTCAATGTCGGGGGCGATGACCATGGCGCGGCGGTGACCTTGCAGGTGGGCGTGCCGGGCGATTTGACGCGCCTCGTCTTCGGCGGCCAAGCCAAATTGATACAGCGCCGGGGCAAACAATGAATCGCTCGGCTGTGCCTCGTGCTCGTTGCTGTGTATGTCTGGGGGCGCGGTTAAAGCCGTAATGTCGGCCAGTTTAGCTTGTGGCGGTGGTGTTTTTAGCTCGTCTATATTAAAGCTGGCCAAGTCTGTTTTGTCGCTGTCGCTTGGCTCGTAATAGTTCAGCGCCAGTACCGGTACGGTAAGACTGTCGCGCTGGGCTAACGCCGCGACGTTTTCTTTTGCCAGCGGGCCAATAATTAATTCGGCACCATCGGCAACGGCCTGTTGGTAAAGTTGGTTGATGTCCACCGCGTCGCTGTCGTATTGCCGGATGGTGGGGTTTTGCTCGGCGCTGCGGCCGGCAAAGTAAGCGGCTAAAAAGCCATCGCGGACGGCGTTAGCGGCGTCGGCTAAACGGCCATTTTGGGGCAGCAATAACGCTATGGTTTTAGGTTGCCGGGCGATCAGTTGCCCCAGCAGTTGTAAGTCGCTGGGCAGCTCTAGGTTAGCCGGATGGTTGGGGTGTTGCTGGCGCCACAGCTCGACGCGCTCGAGCTGGCGGTTGAGGTTGGCGGCACTGTCGCGTGCCACCCGCGCCAGTTTAGCCCAGCTGCTCAGGGTTGGGTTGTCGTCGCGCTCGGCCAGCAGCGCCAGCTCTGAGGCTGAAAGGCTCATTAAATCTTGCCAGATAGCCTCGTTGTTGGGGTACAGCTGGTCGCGCTCTAATAGCTCGCCAAGCTCGATGCGGCTGGCGAGGCTGGCCTGGTAGTCTCCCAGCAGTGAGTTGGTTTGCGCGCCTCGCTCTAACAATGTGCGTTGTTGCTGGTAGGATAAACGGTGCCAAAGCTGTTTCAGGCGATCGCTGGTTAAAGCGTCGCGAGCTTCAAAAAAGTGATCGCTGGCGTAGCTAATGGCGCTGTAGCTTTGCAGGTACTCAAGGTACACCGCATCACTCATGGTGCTGGGTGTTAACGGTTGCAGCAGGGAGTAAGCCCAGTCGCTCTGCCCCTGTTGTTGCAACAGTTGCGCCGCCTGCAGCAAGTAGTCGGTGCGCTCGTTGGGGGCGCTGTGGCGGGCTTTATCCACCAGCTGGTTCACTTGTTGTTGCAATTTTTGCTGCTCGAGAGCCTCGGCTCCGGCATCCCCCAAGCGGGTAGACTGGGGCGCACAGGCGGCCAGCATTAAGCTTAGGCTGACAGCAGATAAAACTCGGGCTAGATGGTTGCGCATGGCTGTACTCGTGTTGAGGCGGGCAGCGGTGAAGTGCCGGCGGTGTTAAACTGCGCTTTTTGTAAAACAGGTGTCGTCATGTCGCAGTCGCTCGGTACATTGTATGTTGTCGCTACACCCATAGGAAACTTGGCCGATATGGTACCGCGCGCGGTGCAGGTGCTCCAGTCGGTGGCGTTGATCGCCTGCGAGGATACCCGTCACAGCGGCCGTTTGTTGCAGCATTTTGCCATAACCGGTCGCTGTGTCGCCTACCACGATCACAGCGATGATAAACGCACCGAGCAGATCTTAGCGCACTTGCGGGCGGGCGAGGAAGTGGCATTGATCAGCGATGCTGGCACCCCGCTGGTGTCTGACCCTGGTTACCGGCTGGTGCGCGCTGCCCGCCAGAGCGGTATACCGGTGGTGCCAATCCCCGGCGCCTGTGCGTTTGTTGCGGCTTTAAGTGCGGCGGGGCTGCCGTCTAACCGCTTTACCTTTGAAGGTTTTTTGCCGGCTAAAGCCGGTGCGCGGCTGGCGGCGTTAGAGGCTTTGGCCGATGATCCGCGCACATTAATTTTTTACGAGGCGCCCCACCGAGTGCTGGCCTGTGTGCAAGATATGGTGCGGGCGTTTGGCCCCGAGCGCGAGCTGGTAATGGCGCGCGAGCTGACCAAAACCTTCGAGACCATCCACAGTGCCACGGCGGCGCAAATGAGCGAGTGGATTGCCGCCGACAGCAATCAACAGCGCGGCGAGATCGTGTTGCTGGCTCACGGCGCGCCAGAGCGCAAAACGGGGTTAACGGCCGAGGCCGAGCGGGTGATGACACTGCTGCTGGCAGAGCTGCCGGTAAAAAAGGCGGCGGCGCTGGGCGCTAAGTTAACCGGCAGCAAAAAAAATGAGCTTTATCAGTGGGCGCTGGCGCAGCGCTGATGAATGTCCAGCCTGGGTTGGCGGCCGCTAAGTGGCGGTGATCGCGCAGCGGTTATTGCCGGTGGGCTGTGGCAATTTGGGTGTTGCGCCGGCGAGGCTAAACTCGCTTGACATTTTACAGTGCTGCGCTAAGGTGTCGGCTCGGAGTCGGCTCGGCAGTCGCTGCTCGCTATTAGCGGGTGGAGGAAAGTCCGGGCTCCATAGGGCAGAGCGCCAGGTAACGCCTGGGAAGTGTGAGCTTACGGAAAGTGCAGCAGAGAGTAGACCGCCTAAGCGACTTCGGTTGCCGGTAAGGGTGAAAGGGTGCGGTAAGAGCGCACCGCGCGGCTGGTAACAGTCCGTGGCATGGTAAACCCCGCTCGGAGCAAGACCAAATAGGAATCCAATAGGTGTGGCCCGCACTGGATTCGGGTAGGTCGCAAGAGGTGTGTGGCGACGCACATCCCAGATGAATGACTGTCCCTGACAGAACCCGGCTTACAGGCCGGCTCCGAACTACTTCCTTCTATAGGTTGCGCACTCTTATGCCGCAATCGTCTATCGTTAGTCCTTATTTAAATCTAAACAGTTGCACTCTTAAGGTAACTTCTTAAGAGTGCGCTTTACCTCGTTGTAATATAAGAGTAATGCCCGCCTTTGGCTTAGCTTGCCCTAGCAAGATGCCGACCAGTTGACCTGTTTTCCCACCGTTTTTGTGAATTTTAACCACATTTTCCCTATGGACTTGCTTGACTTTGCCTCAGTCAGATTTATAGTGTGCAATGTGGAGAAAAGTGGGTAATAGTGGTTTTTTGTGGAATCAAACCCCTAATAAATGGTGAACAGTGTTTACAGGTAGTCATGCCATCAATATGGACGCCAAAGGGCGTATGGCGATTCCGACCCGAGTACGCGAGGGGTTGGCGCAGCTGTGTGGCGGGCGTTTGGTGGTCACGGCGCATACCGAAGATCGTTGTTTGCTGGTGTTTCCCGAGCCTAAATGGCAAGAGATTCTGCCTAAAATCCAAAGTTTGCCAACCATGAACAAGGCGTCACGCCGGGTACAGCGTTTGCTGATCGGCTATGCCTGTTCTCTTGAAATGGATGCCAATGGCCGAATCTTGGTGCCACCAACGCTGCGTTCTTACGCTGATCTGGATAAAAAACTGATGCTTGCAGGGCTTGGCGACAAGCTGGAGTTGTGGAGTGAAAGCAGCTGGTTTAGCCAGATGGAAGAGCCCGGCGACGACGACTTACCCGAAGAACTGCAGTCACTGGTGTTATAGGAGTCAACATGGGTGAGCAGCCACATATAGCCGTGCTTCTTGATGAGGCGGTAGACGCGCTGGTGGAAAACGCCGCCGGCTTCTATATCGACGGCACGTTTGGTCGCGGTGGTCACAGTGGCCGAATTTTGCAGCGCCTAGACGCAACCGGCCGTTTGCTGGCCATCGACAAAGACGCCAGCGCCATTGCCGAGGCCACCCGTCGCTTTGCCGACGATGCGCGGTTTGCCATAGAGCACACCAGTTTTTCCGAGCTAACTCGGCTGGTCACTGAGCGTGAAATGGCGGGCAAGGTAGACGGCATTTTGCTGGATCTTGGGGTGTCCTCCCCGCAACTGGATAACGCCGAGCGCGGTTTTAGCTTTTTAAACGATGGTCCTCTGGATATGCGCATGGATCAAACCCGTGGCATCAGCGCTGCAGACTGGATTAATACCGTGGCCGAGGCCGAGCTTGCCCGAGTGATGAAAGAGTACGGCGAAGAGCGCTTTGCCAAGCGCATGGCCAATGCGGTGGTGCGTGAGCGCGAGCAAGCACCGATCCTGCGCACAGGCCGTTTGGCGCACATATTAAAAGAGGCAAACCCCGCCTGGGAAAGAGGCAAACACCCGGCGACCCGTGCGTTTCAGGGTATCCGGATTCATATAAACAATGAGCTGGGAGATCTGGAAAGTGTACTGGATCAGGCGCTAGAGATGCTGGCGGTTGGCGGCCGCTTAGTGGTGATCAGTTTTCATTCGTTAGAGGACCGGCTGGTAAAACGTTTTATTCGCCGACACGAAAAAGGCGATCCGGTGCCGCGCGGCGTACCTTTAATGGAGTCGCAATTAAATCGGCGTTTGCGCAGTCGCAGCAAAGCGGTCAAAGCCGGGGGTGACGAGTTAGGGCGCAATGTGCGTGCCCGCAGCGCGGTGATGCGCACCGCCGAAAAGCTTGCGTAGCGCCTGTGGCTACTGGGCAGTTGGGCGATGTCAGCAAAGCTCGCATGTTATTGGCGGCCGGTTTATGGCTCGGCTGCATTGTCTCGGCGCTGGCGGTGGTGGCCGTTACCCAGCAAGTGCGAGGCGATATCAACCAGCTCGAGGCGCTGCGTCGCGAGTCGGCCGACTTAGAGGTTCAGTGGGGGCAGTATTTATTAGAGCAAAGCACCTGGGCGTCTTATACCCGGGTAGAAAAACAAGCCGCGGAGCAGTTGGGCATGAAGATCCCAGACCCCGGACAAATAATTTTAATTGAAAAGGAGCGTTAAGTGCGGCAACTCACGCTAAAGTCCTGGCGTTTTTACAGTGTGCTACTGGCTCTGCTGGTGCTGACTGTCGCGCTGCTTGGGCGAATAGCGTCACTGCAAGTGCTGCCCGACGCCGACCGAGGGTTTGAGTTTTTACAAGGCCAGGGCAATGCGCGCACTGTGCGCAGCGAGCCAATCAACGCTTATCGCGGCGTTATCACCGACCGCAATGGCGAGCCGTTGGCAGTGAGTACGCCGGTAGAATCCATTTGGGCCAATCCACAAATACTGCTGCAAAAACCGCAGCAGTGGGCGGCGCTGACGCAAAAGTTAGGCTGGAGCCAAGCCCAGTTAGAGGCGCGCTTGGCGCGTTACTCGAATAAAGAGTTTATGTACTTAGAGCGCCACTTGCCGCCACAAGAGGCCCAGGCGATTTTGGCATTGGGGGTGGATGGCGTTTACGCGCAGCGCGATTATCGCCGCTATTACCCGGCCGGTGAGGTGGCGGCGCAACTGGTGGGCATTACCGATGTCGATGACCGCGGGCAGGAGGGGTTGGAGCTGGCTTATGATGCCTGGCTTGCCGGCGACAGTGGCGCGAAGCAGGTGATTAAAGATCTGCGCGGTCGCACAGTAAAAGATTTAGGGCTCACCAAGGCCGCTCGCAGTGGGCGGCCTTTGGCGTTAAGTATCGACCTGCGGTTGCAGCATCTGGCGCACCGCGAGTTAAAAAAAGCGGTGCAAGAGTTTGGCGCTAAAGCCGGCTCGGTAGTGGTGCTGGATGTGCACACCGGCGAGGTGCTGGCGATGGTAAACCAGCCCTCTTATAACCCCAACGACCGCAACAGCATGAAGACTGCCAGTTTGCGTAATCGGGCGCTCACCGATGTGTTTGAGCCGGGCTCAACCATCAAACCGTTTGCCATGATGGCGGCGCTTGAGACGGGTCGCTTTCAGCCCTATAGCGTGATCGATACAACCCCGGGTTATGTTCAGGTGGGGCGTAAAGCGCTCTATGATCCGATCGATTACGGCAAGTTAGATCTGAGCCATATTATTGCAAAATCAAGCCAAGTGGGCATGACTAAGCTGGCGCTTCAGCTCGAGCCGGATACCGTGCGCAATATGTATTACCGCTTAGGTTTGGGGCAGGGAACCGGCACCGGTTTTCCCGGCGAAGCGGTAGGGGCGCTGCCCTCATACGCGCACTGGAAGCCGATCCAGCAGGCCAACTATGCGTTTGGTTACGGCTTAAGTTTAACCATGGTGCAGTTAGCCCAAGGTTACAGTGTGCTGGCCAATAATGGCGTTAAGCATCCGGTGTCGCTGCTGCGCAAAGGGGATGAGCCGGTCCCAGGTGAGACCATTGTGGACGCACAATACGCGCAAGCGGTGATGCAGATGTTGCGCAAAGTGGTAACCACTGGCGGCACTGGCACACGCGCCAAAGTCGACTCGTACACCGTGGCCGGTAAAACCGGTACCGCACACAAAGCCGATGCCGGCGGTTACGCCGAAGACCGCTATGTCGGATCGTTTGTTGGCGTGGCGCCTGTGCAAAACCCAGCCATTGTTGTGGCGGTGATGATCGATGAACCGAGCGACGATATGTACCACGGCGGCCTGGTAGCAGCGCCGGTATTTTCTAGTATTGCCGGCGGCGCATTGCGTTTACTGCAAGAGCCACCCGAGATTCAAGGTGCGCGCTTGAGTGTAAAAAGGCTGGATGCGCCGCCGGTGTTAGCACAACAAGAGGGGGCACTACTGTGAATGCTGTTCGTATGACAGAGCGTGCCATGACATTGGCACAAGTGCTGGACGACGCCTCGTTGCAGTCGTTGGATTCGGTGCGTTGGTCGGCGCTGCAAAGCGACAGCCGCCGCATTATGCCAGGGCACGTGTTTGTCGCGCTGGCCGGTGCCGCAGCAGACGGGCGCGATTATATTGCCGACGCGATCAATCGCGGCGCCAGCGCAGTGGTGATGGATGCCGACGGCAAGCTGCCGGCGGTGGTGTATCAGGGCACCGTACCGCTGATAACCGTAGAGGGGTTAAGTGCAAAGCTCAGCGCCATTGCCGCGCGTGCCTATGGCGACCCGAGCGCCGAGCTAAACGTTATTGGTGTCACCGGCACCAACGGTAAAACCACTTGCAGTGTCTTGCTTGCCCAATTGCTTGAGGCGTTGGGGCAGCGCGCCGCGGTGATCGGAACCTTAGGTTACGGCCGGGTGGGCGGATCACTCCAAAGCACAGGGCTCACCACCCCCGATGCGATTGCCAGTCAGGGGATACTGCGCGATTTAGCCGAGCAGCGTATTGGCTCGGTAGCGATGGAGGTGTCATCCCACGCGCTGGTGCAAAATCGGGTAAAGGCCGTGCGTATGTCGACGGTGGTGTTTACCAATTTATCCCACGATCATTTGGATTTTCACGGCGATTTAAAAGCGTACGGGAAAGCCAAAGCACGTTTGCTAAAAGCGCGCGAAGTGCAGTGTGCGGTTGTTAATTACGATGACAACTGGTGTAAAACGCTTTTGAAAAAAGCCGAGCCCCTAAGCAAAGTGTTGAGCTATTCGCTGAGCTCTAACAAAGCCGATGTGTATTTTTCCGATCTGACTTACTCCTGCGAGGGGATTGCCGGCACAGTGCACACAGCCGCGGCCAGCGCCGAGTTTAGCACCACACTGATCGGCGATTTTAATGCCAGCAATATCCTTGCGGTTATCGCGGTTGCGCTGGCCGAGGGTTACTCACTCGAACAAATTGTCGCGGCGCTGCCGGCACTGCGCTCGGCGCCGGGACGCATGGAGCAGGTGCGCTTGCACCCCGAGCAAGGTGTGCAAGTGGTGGTGGATTACGCTCACACGCCCGATGCCTTAGAAAAAGCGCTGCGGGCTCTGCGCCGTCACACAGAGGGAAGCCTGTGGTGCGTTTTTGGTTGTGGCGGAGACCGCGATCGAGAGAAACGCCCAGTGATGGGGCGGGTGGCCGAAAAGTCAGCCGATTACACCATCGTCACTAACGACAATCCGCGCGGTGAAGATCCCGCCAGCATCGCCAGTGAAATTGTCCGCGGCATGCACCACCCAGAGCGCTGCTTGGTGATTGCCGAGCGCGACAAAGCGATCGATTTGGCGGTGCAACAAGCACGCGCAGGAGATACAGTTCTTGTGGCCGGCAAAGGTCACGAGGCGATGCAAATATTCTCTCAGCAACAATTGCCTTTTAGCGATGTGCAGCAAGCCCGTGCGGCATTAACCCAGCGCCTGGCGCGAGACGCTAAGCAGGAGCAAGCATGATTGGCACTATGAGCATCGCCCAATTGCAACAAGACCTGGCGCCTCAGCTGATGGCGCTCGCCAGTGGTGAGTCTCATAGTTTTACTCGCGTTTGCACCGATTCGCGGCAGATCCGTGCGGGGGATTTTTTTGTTGCCCTGCGCGGCCCGCGCTTTGATGGTCACCAGTATTTAGCCGAGGTGCAAAACGCCGGTGCAGTTGCCGCGCTGGTTGACACGCAAGTGCCGTCTTGCTCTTTACCGCAGCTGCAAGTGGACGACACAACTCTTGGCTTGGGCGAGATCGCCCGATTAAATCGCCAGCGCTTTAACGGCGCGGTGGTGGCCATTACCGGCTCCAGTGGCAAAACCTCGGTGCGGGTTATGGTGGACGGCATTTTGCGCGGTGAAGGCGAGGTGATGTCCAGCCAGGGAAACTTTAACAACCATATTGGTGTGCCGCTTACTTTGTTGCGCCTTGAAGGGCATGAAAAGTTTGCCGTGATCGAAATGGGCGCCAGCGCCATTGGTGAGATCGCTTATTTGTGTGAATTAGCACAGCCCGATGTGGCCTTGGTCAACAATGTCATGCCGGCGCACCTGCAAGGGTTTGGCTCGCTCGAAGGGGTGGCCGATGCCAAGAGCGAAATTTATCAGGGGTTGTCTGCCACGGGTTGCTGTGTGATCAATCTAGACGATCAGTTTGCCCCTGTGTGGTTAAGCCAGCTGCACGAGCGCGATCACATTGGCTTTTCACTCAGCTCGAGCGATGCCGACTGTTACGCCAGTGACATCAAGCAAAATGCAGTGGGCAGCTGTTTTAATTTGCATTTGCGCGGGCGCACGCTGGCGATCACTTTACAGGCCTCGGGTTTGCACAATGTGCGCAATGCATTGGCGGCTGCCTGTTGCGCACACGCCGTTGGTGCCAGTGATGCATCGATTGTCGCCGGCTTAAATGAGTTTGTGCCCGTTGCCGGACGCATGACCAGCAAACCTGGGTTGGGTGGCATTCGCCTGATCGATGATAGCTATAACGCCAATCCGGGTTCGGTTCGAGCCGCCATCGATGTGCTGGCCGAGCTGCCCGGGAAAACAATTTTAGTGCTTGGCGATATGGGCGAGTTGGGCGAGGAGGCGCATCTGTTACACGCCGAGATAGGCGCCTACGCCTCCGGCAAAAACTTATATGGCGTGTTCAGTTGCGGCGCCTTGGCTCAGCTGATCACCGATAACCTTACCGGTACTGGCGGGCAACACTTTGAGAAACAAAGCGACTTGATTGCGCATTTGCGTCAAGTTGCCGTGGGTGAGGATTGCACCGTTTTAATTAAAGGCTCGCGCAGTGCCCGAATGGATGTCGTGGTTCGGGCTTTAACTGACGAGGAGAAACAATAAATGTTGCTATGGCTGGCCGAGCAATTACAAGAATACTTTCGCGGTTTTTTTGTCTTTCAGTATCTGACGCTGCGCGCCGTGTTGGGTGTTATGACAGCGCTGGGTATTTCACTGCTGTTAGGGCCGTGGATGATTCGTAAGTTAAATCAATTGCAAATCGGTCAGTCGATCCGCGACGACGGCCCGCAATCGCACTTGAGTAAATCTGGCACACCCACCATGGGTGGAACATTAATACTGGCGGCTATTTTTGTCAGCAGTTTGTTGTGGTCCGATTTAAGCAACCGCTATGTGTGGGTGGTGCTGGTGGTTACGGCGATTTTTGGCGCGGTCGGCTGGGTGGATGACTACCGCAAGGTGGTGAAGAAAAACTCCCGAGGCTTGCCCGCGCGGTGGAAGTATTTTTGGCAGTCGGTGGGGGGCCTTGGCGCGGCAATTTATCTTTACACCTCGGCCGTATTGCCGGTCGAGACGCAGTTGTTTTTACCGTTTTTAAAAAACTTTGCGTTTGATTTGGGAATTTTTTATGTGGTGCTGAGCTACTTTGTGGTGGTGGGAGCCAGCAATGCGGTTAACTTAACCGACGGGCTTGACGGCCTGGCCATTATGCCATCGGTTATGGTGGCGGCCGCGCTCGGTGCTATCGCCTATGTCACAGGCCACTATGAGTTTTCTCAGTACCTGCACATAGCGCACGTGCCGGGCACGGGTGAGTTAGTGGTTTTTTGTGCTGCCTTGTGTGGCGCGGGGCTGGGTTTTTTATGGTTTAACACCTACCCGGCACAAGTGTTTATGGGTGATGTTGGGGCGCTGTCGCTGGGTGCGGCACTGGGCATTATCGCGGTTATTGTGCGCCACGAAGTGGTGTTTTTTATTATGGGCGGCGTCTTTGTGATGGAGACGGTGTCGGTTATTTTACAGGTGGGCTCTTACAAGTTAACCGGCCGGCGGATTTTTAGAATGGCGCCTTTACATCATCACTTTGAGCTAAAAGGTTGGCCCGAGCCAAGGGTCATTGTGCGCTTTTGGATTATCACCGTCATGCTGGTTTTGTTTGGTCTGGCAACGTTAAAACTACGTTAAGGTAAAAAGGCTTTTTATACGTGAGCAATTTAATCGCAGCAAATAACATGATCGCCGTGGTGGGCACCGGAGTATCGGGTTTGTCTGCTGCGCGGTTTTTGCGCGATAAAAAAATTCCGTTTGTCTTGTTTGACACTCGAGAGGTGCCGCCCGCGCAGGCTGTAATAGCCACTGAGTTTGCCCAGGTGCACTGTGAGTTTGGTGTGTGGGATGAGGCGCTGCTGCAAAGCGCCAGCGAGATTATTTTAAGCCCAGGGCTGCCTTTGAGTACCGCGGCAATCGCCGCCGCGCGCGAGGCGGGTGTCGCGGTTATTGGCGATGTCGAGCTGTTTGTGCGCTACGCCAAGGCCCCGATCGTGGCCATTACGGGCTCTAACGGTAAAAGCACGGTAACCACGCTAGTGGCAGAGATGGCCAAAGCCGCCGGTATTAAAGTGGCCGTGGGGGGCAATTTGGGCACCCCGGTGCTGCAGCTGCTGGACGATCAAGTGCAGCTGTATGTGCTTGAGTTGTCGAGCTTTCAGCTCGAGACGCTGAACAGCCTTGCCGCTGAGGTGGCGTGCCTCTTAAACGTTAGCGCCGATCATCTGGATCGCTATGCCGGTATGGCGGCTTACCGTGCGGCCAAGCAACGGATTTATAAAAATGCACGTCATCTGGTGGTAAATCGCGATGACCCACTGACCCAGCCGTGCGCGTCGGGCGCGGGCAACGTAAGCTCGTTCGGCACCGAAGCGGATGTTAAAAATATGGCGCTGCAAGAGCAAGATGGCGACTATTGGTTGTGCGATGGCAGCCAAGCTCTGATGTTGGCGTGTGAGTTAAAACTGCCGGGTAAACACAATATGGCCAATGCGCTGGCTGCGCTGGCCATAGGCAAAGCGGTGGGGTTAACGCACCAGCAAATGCTGCCGGTGTTGCGCTCGTTTAAAGGTTTGGCGCATCGCTGTCAGTGGGTGGCCACTAGCGCCGGCGTTACCTATTACAACGACTCTAAAGGCACCAATGTCGGCGCCACCGTAGCGGCGATTAATGGTTTGGCCCAAGACGGAAAAAAACTGATCGTGATTTTGGGCGGAGTGGCCAAAGAGCAATCCTTTAGCGCTTTAGTGCCGGCTCTTAAAGCACACGCGCGCGGCTGTGTCTTGATTGGTCAAGACGCCGCTTTGATAGCGGCAGTGCTAGAGGGCGAGCTGACCTATCAGTACGCCGACTCAATGCCCGAGGCCGTAAAAAAAGCACAGGCGCTTGCGCTTGCCGGCGATAGTGTATTGCTGAGCCCCGCGTGTGCCAGCCTTGATATGTTCAGTGACTATCAAGCCCGAGGCGACGCCTTTTGCCAGGCCGTGGGGAGGGTGCAATGAAGCCGCAACCGCTTGCTATTTACTCGCGCACTTCGGTCGACGGGGTGTTGGTATGCGCCTGGCTGGCGCTGTTATCGGTAGGTGTGGTGATGGTGGCCTCGGCCTCGGTTGCCTTTGCCAATGCGATCTACGATGACAGTTGGTATTTTTTAAAACGTCACTTGGTGTTTTTATTGATGAGCGGCGCCGGTGCCAGTGTCGTGCTGCTGTTACCAAGCGATATGTGGCGCCGCCTCAGCGTACCTTTGTTGCTGTTTGCACTGTTGTTGCTGGCGGTGGTTTTAATTCCTGGGGTTGGCAAACGGGTTAATGGCTCGCAGCGCTGGATTGATTTTGGCTTTTTTGTGGTGCAAATATCCGAGATTGCCAAGTTTGCGCTATTGATATTTTTTGCCGCGTATTTTGCCAAGCGTTACCCGCAGGGGGTAAGTGGTTGGGGCGAGTTTGGCAGGCTTATTTTATTGCTGACGCTGGTGCTGGCACTGTTGGTGTTAGAGCCGGATTTTGGCAGTGCGGTAGTGATCGCGGTAACGGTATTTGCGGTGATGTTTATCGCCGGGCTTAGGTTGCGTTACTTTGTGCCGTTGGTGTTTGGCGCGCTGGCGGTGATGGCCTTTGTGGCGATTATGAGCCCGTACCGCTTAAAACGGCTGGTCACTTTTATGGATCCGTGGGCCGATCAATTTAATGCCGGTTATCAGTTAACGCAATCGCTGATCGCTTTTGGCCGCGGTGAGTGGCTTGGGGTGGGTTTGGGTAATAGTTTGCAAAAGCTGTTCTTTCTGCCCGAGGCGCATACGGATTTTATTTTTGCGATCTACGCAGAAGAGTTTGGCATGATCGGTGGTGTGCTATTGATCGCGCTATTTGGTGTGTTAGTGCAACGAGTTTTGTCGGTGTCCCGTACCTGTATGAGTCGCGGCAACCACTTTTTAGCTTTTGTTGTGTTTGGTGTGGCGGTGCTGATCTCTTTGCAGGTGTTTATTAACGTGGGTGTCGCCTCGGGCCTGCTGCCAACAAAAGGGTTAACCCTGCCGTTTATTAGTTACGGCGGCAGCAGCTTAATTGTTAGCTGCGCGCTGATGGCGCTGGTGGTGCGCGCCGATATTGAGATGCGCGCCATCCCCGAGTCTAAAACCTCGGTAACCAATCAATCGCGAGTGCGCCATAGGGTGCCCAGTGCGCAGGCGGTGGCCTCATGAGCCGGGTGATTATTATGGCCGGTGGCACCGGTGGCCACGTGTTTCCGGCACTGGCATTGGCGCGCCGTTTAACGGCAGACAAGCTGCAGGTGTCTTGGTTAGGTACCCGCAAAGGCATCGAGGCGCGCTTGATCCCCGAGGCCGGTATCGAGATTGATTACCTTCGTATCGAAGGGGTGCGCGGTCGCGGCGCGCTAGGGTTAATAAAGGCGCCGTTTTTAATTCTTGCGGCACTGTGGCAGGCGCTGCGAGTGCTGCGGCGTCGGCGTCCAGATGTGGTGGTAGGGTTTGGTGGTTTTGCCTCGGGCCCCGGTGGCTTGGCAGCGTGGTTGCTGCGTATTCCACTGATAATCCACGAGCAAAATGCCATTGCGGGCACCACCAATAAAATCCTCGTGCGTTTTGCTCAGGTGACGGTGTCAGGTTTTGATCAGGTGTTGCCGGGCTGTCGCTGGGTGGGCAACCCGGTGCGCGATGAAATTGTCAATCTACCCGAGCCTGCAGAGCGCTTTAATCAGCGCACCGACGAGCCGCTGCGGCTGTTGGTGTTAGGCGGTAGCTTGGGCGCGCAGGCCATCAATGAGCTGCTGCCGGCGGCGTTGGCGCAGTGCGCGCCCGAACCGTCGTTTACGGTTTGGCATCAGTGCGGTGCACGCCATGAAGAGGCGACCGTGGGGGCTTATCTTAAGCATCAGGTAAAGGCGCGGGTAGAGCCCTTTATTAACGACATGGCAGCGGCCTACGCTTGGGCGGATGTGGTGGTTTGCCGCGCCGGCGCTTTAACCGTAGCCGAGCTGGCGGCGGCCGGACTCGGCGCGCTGTTTATCCCGCTGCCCAATGCCATTGATGATCATCAAAGCCACAATGCGGCAGCGATGGTTAAGGTCGGCGGCGGCATCAGCAAAGCCCAAGCGGAATTAACCGCCGAGAGTTTAACGCGCCTATTGCGCGAGCGATTATCCGATCGCGCCAGTTTAAAGCACATGGCGATCGCCGCCCGCAGCTTGCATCAACGCGATGCAGCCGGTGCCGTGGCGCAGATCACCAAGGAGCTTATCAATGGTTAAAGATATGAAATATTACGAAGTGCCTGGCATGCGCCGCATTCGCCGTATTCATTTTATCGGGATTGGCGGCGCCGGCATGAGCGGTATCGCCGAGGTGCTTATTAACCAAGGCTACGATATATCGGGCTCTGATTTAAGACACTCGGCCGTGACCCAGCGTTTGGTCAAGCTCGGTGCCCATGTGTTTATTAATCACAGTGCTGAAAACGTAATGGGTGCCGATGTCATCGTTAACTCCAGCGCGGTGGATGAAAGCAACCCCGAGATGATGGCGGCGCGAGAGGCGCGTATACCCGTGGTGCGCCGCGCACAAATGTTGGGTGAGCTGATGCGTTACCGCCACGGCATCGCGGTGGCAGGTACTCACGGCAAAACCACAACCACAAGTTTAATGGCGTCGGTGTTGGCCGCCGCCGACCGGCACCCAACGTTTATTATTGGCGGTTTGGTCAATAGCGCTGGCAGCAATGGCCAGTTAGGCGAGAGCCGTTACTTAGTGGCCGAGGCCGACGAGAGCGATGCGTCGTTTTTACACTTGCAGCCGATGGTGGCGATTGTCACCAATATCGATGCCGATCATATGGACACCTATGAGGGCGACTTCTCAAAGCTAAAGCAAACCTTTATCGACTTTTTACACAACTTACCCTTTTACGGTTTAGCGGTTATGTGTGGCGATGATCCGGTTGTGCGAGATGTTTTACCCCATATTGCGCGCCCGATCATTACCTATGGTTTGGGCGAGGAGTGCGACTTACGCGCGATTAATATCCACCAAGACAAAATGTTCAGCAGCTTTGATGTGGTGCGCCGCGGCGAAACAAAAAGCCTGCGAGTACAGTTAAACATTCCCGGCGTGCACAATATTTTAAATGCGCTGGCAGTTGTTGCCGTGGCGCGGGACGAAGGCGTTAGCGATGAGGCAATCGCCGCTGGCTTGTCCCACTTTGCCGGTGTGGGGCGTCGCTTTCAGGTGTACGGCGATTTTGCCGTGGCCGGTGGCAGCGCCATGTTGGTGGATGATTACGGACACCACCCTCGGGAGGTGGGCGCCACCATCAAAGCGATCCGTGATGGTTGGCCCGAGCGCCGCTTGGTGATGGTGTATCAGCCCCATCGTTACACCCGCACGCGAGATTTATTTGAAGACTTTGTCGAGGTCTTGTCAGGGGTAGACGCACTGGTGTTGCTAGAGGTCTACAGCGCCGGCGAAGAGGCCATTCCAGGGGCGGATGGCCGGCAGTTGTCGCGCAGTATTCGTACCCGCGGGCAAGTGGACCCAATTTTTGTTGAAACCATCGATGGCGTGCCGGAGGTGATCAAAAATATTGTTCGCGCCGGTGACATAGTGATTACCCAAGGCGCCGGAAACGTAGGCGCGTTGGCGCTAGAGCTGGCTAAGCGCGAGTTAATTCAGGAACAAGCAGTGGCGATAAAAAATGCAGCAAAATGAGCGGTTAATACAACAGCTGGGGCGTGTAGGCGTATTGTTTGGCGGGCGCTCCGCTGAGCGCGAGATCTCACTGCAAAGCGGCGCCGCCGTGGTTGCAGCACTCGCGCAGCTGGGGGTTGATCATGTCGCCATTGATATTGGTGATAACAGCATTGATCACTTGCAAAAAGCACGTATTGATCGTGCGTTTATCGCTTTGCATGGGCCAGGTGGTGAGGATGGCCGCATCCAAGCGGTGTTGGAGTATTTAAATATTCCTTACACCGGCAGCGATGTGCAGGCCTCGGCCATCGGCATGGATAAATTGCGCACCAAACAACTGTGGCGCGGCATTGGTGTTAACACGCCAGACTTTTTACTGCTTAACGAGCACAGCGATTGGGCGCAGGTGTTGGCTACTTTAGGTGGCGAGCTGATGGTTAAGCCCGCCCATGAAGGCTCTAGTATTGGTATGGCGCGGGTCAGTAGCGCCGCCGAATTAAAAGCCGCTTACGCGGTGGCCGCTAAATTTGATGCCGTGGTGATTGCCGAGCGTTTAGTGCGGGGGCCAGAGTACACAATAGCGGTGTTGGGCGACCGAGCACTACCGGTTATCAGGCTCGAAACCGATCACAGTTTTTATGATTATGACGCTAAGTATCTGGCCGACGACACCCGCTATTTATGCCCGTGTGGACTGGATGAAGCAACCGAGCGAGAGCTGCAAGCGCAGGCGTTACATGCGTTTTTAGGTATTGGTTGTCGCGGCTGGGGGCGCGTGGACGTGATGCTCGATAGCGCGGGAGTGTTTCAGATGCTGGAAGTCAACACGGTGCCGGGGATGACCGATCACTCGTTGGTACCCATGGCGGCAAAGGCCGCTGGACTTGAGTTTAGCGATTTGGTGTTGGCGATTTTGCAACAGAGTTTAACTGAATGAGAAAACCCGCAGCCCGTGCCAAAGGTTATCGTCAGGCGAGCGCGCGCGGCGCGAGTCGCTCGGCCGCCGGTGTGCAGCTTAAAGGTGTATGGGCGCTGCTCACGCGGGCAACGGTGATGGTGTTGATCGGCGCTGTTGGCTTTTCGGTTTATCACTATGGTGGCGCGGCGTTGAGTAATGTTTTGCAGCACCCGGTAGATGAGGTTCGAGTTGAGGGGTCGTTTCATTTTGTCAGCCGCGAGGCGGCGACCGACTTAATTAGCTCGGCGATCGATGACAAGTTTGTCGATCTGGATATCGCTCAATTAAAACAAAAAATTGAGCAGCACAGTTGGATTGAGCGGGCGGTGATAACCCGCAGTTTACCCAGTGCGCTGGTGGTAACGCTGGTCGAGCAGGTGCCCATTGCACGCTGGGGCGATAGCGGCTTTTTAAATCAGCGCGGCGAGGTGATTTACACCGATGAGACACAACTGTTGAGTGATTTGCCCGAGCTTAATGGCCGCGAGCAACAATCGGCTCGCATCATGCAACAGTATCAAGATGTATCGCGTCTATTGCGCTCGCGCAACTTGAGTATCTCTAGGTTGTGGGTCGACGAGCTGAGCACTTGGCGCATTACCTTAGCTCAGGGGGTCGAGCTGGTGCTGGGTAAAGACGCGTTGGTAAAAAAGATACAGCGTTTTTTGTTGGTGTACGACGAGTATTTAATGCAGCAGTTTGCGGCCGTGGTGCGGGTTGATCTGCGCTATACCAATGGCCTGGCAGTAGCTTGGTCCGATGAATATGAAGTGCTGGTGCAAGAGGCCAGTTAACTGACACACATTTAGCATTGCGGAAGAGGTCCATTTACATGGCGGGCTCAAACGACAACAAAATGATAGTGGGCTTGGATATAGGCACATCCAAAGTGGTTGCCATCGTTGGCGCCATTACTCCTGAAGGGGAGTTGGAGATAGTCGGTATCGGCTCCTGTCGCTCAAACGGCCTAAAAAAGGGCGTGGTGGTGAATATCGAGTCCACGGTGCACTCGATTCAGCGCGCAATCGAAGAGGCAGAGCTGATGGCGGGCTGCCAGATACATTCGGTGTATGCCGGCATAGCGGGTAGCCATATTCGCAGCCTTAACTCCCATGGCATTGTTGCTATTCGAGATCGCGAAGTGTTTTCGCAAGATGTCGAGCGGGTGATTGACGCCGCGCAAGCGGTGGCCATACCGGCCGATCAAAAAATTCTGCATATTTTGCCGCAAGAGTTTTTGATTGATGACCAAGAGGGCGTGAAGGAGCCTTTGGGTATGTCCGGCGTTAGGCTAGAGGCCAAAGTGCACTTGGTGACCTGCGCGGTAAATGCGGCGCAGAACGTCGAAAAATGCATCAAGCGCTGCGGCCTAGAAGTCGAAGACATTATTTTAGAGCAATTGGCGTCCAGTTATTCGGTGCTGACCGATGACGAGCGCGATTTAGGTGTGTGCATCGTCGATATCGGTGGCGGTACAACCGACATCGCCATTTTTACCGAGGGGGCCATTCGTCACACAGGGGTTATCCCCATTGCCGGCGATCAAGTCACCAATGATATCGCTATGGCTTTGCGTACACCGACGCAAAACGCCGAAGAGATAAAAATTAAATACGCCTGTGCCCTGGCCAAATTAACCGGGCCCGACGAGACCATTAAAGTGCCCAGTGTGGGCGACCGTGCGGCGCGCAATTTATCCCGTCAGGCGCTGGCCGAGGTGGTCGAGCCCCGCTACGACGAGCTGTTTACCTTGGTGCAAGCCGAGCTGCGGCGCAGTGGCTTTGAGGACATGTTGCCCGGCGGCATTGTGCTTACCGGTGGCACCGCAAAAATGGAAGGGGTGGTCGAGCTGGCCGAGGAGATATTTCATATGCCTGTGCGCTTAGGGGCACCGCAAAGTATTACGGGGCTGTCGGATATCGTCAACAACCCAATTTACTCCACCGGTGTGGGGCTATTGCAGTATGCGCTTAAACAGCATTTAGGCGGTCACCATACAACACCGGCAACTGACAGCGACAGCGGGATTTTCGCAAGACTAAAAAGAATGTTTCAAGGCGAATTTTAATACCAGATTTTTCAATTTAATTTTACGCAAGAAGAGGATAGAGCCATGTTCGAGTTAGTAGACAGCATGCCACAAAATGCAGTGATCAAAGTAATAGGTGTTGGTGGCGGCGGCGGTAATGCCGTTAAACACATGATTGCTAACAACGTCCAAGGTGTAGAGTTCGTGTGTGCCAACACCGACGCTCAGGCGCTTAAAGACATCGATGCTCGGGTTGCCTTGCAGTTGGGCAACAGCATGACCAAAGGTCTTGGCGCCGGCGCCAACCCCGAGGTCGGCCGCCAGGCGGCCATGGAAGATCGCGAGCGCATTGCCGAGATCTTGCAAGGCGCCGATATGGTGTTTATTGCCGCCGGTATGGGTGGCGGCACCGGCACTGGCGCGGCACCGATTGTTGCCGAGATCGCCCGCGATATGGACATCCTAACGGTGGCGGTGGTAACTAAACCCTTCCCGTTTGAAGGTCGCAAGCGCCTGCAAATAGCCGAGGCCGGCATTAAAGAGCTGCAAGAGCGGGTTGACTCTTTAATCACCATCCCCAACGAAAAACTGTTGTCGGTACTGGGCAAATCAACCAGCCTCATGGATGCCTTTAAAGCCGCCAACAGTGTGCTGCAAGGTGCGGTACAAGGGATCGCCGATCTGATCATTCGCCCCGGCATGATCAACGTCGACTTTGCCGATGTGAAAACCGTGATGTCCGAAATGGGCATGGCAATGATGGGCACGGCCCACGCCAGCGGCGAAAACCGTGCTCGCGAGGCGGCCGAGGCGGCGATTCGCAGCCCATTGCTCGAGGACGTCAACCTGCAAGGGGCGCGCGGCATATTGGTCAATATTACCGCCGGCATGGACTTGTCTTTGGGCGAGTACGGCGAGGTGGGTGAAACCATCGCCGAGTTCTCCTCGGCTGATGCCACAATAGTGGTGGGCACCGTGATCGACCCTGAGCTGACCGATGAGCTGCGGGTTACGGTTGTTGCAACGGGCTTGGGAGTTGCCGAGCACGCTGTTAAGCCGACCACCAAAGTGGTGATTGACAACACCCGTCGCGCCGATGGCCAGTTGGATTACTCGGCTCTGGATCGTCCCACAGTGATGCGCAATGCCAGTGGTCAGGCGGCGTCTGTTGCGCCAGCGGCCGATCGAGATATGGAATATTTGGATATTCCAGCCTTTTTGCGCCGTCAGGCCGATTAAACGCCTGCTACCGGCCAGCTCTGCAGCGGTATTGTTGCCGCTGCAGAGCTGTCAAGTCGGTTGCGATAAAAGTGTGCGCTAAATCGGTAATTGCTGGTGAGCGCGCGCTTTTTTTGCTATAGTTTGCGGTTTTATGCAGCCATAAAAGATGGGCGATGTCGCAGCGCCGTGGTTTTGTTGGGGCCTGGTTTGTACTTGGGTCAAAAATGACGGTAAGTTGCAGGTAAAAGCTGTTAATTAACGGCAACCTGCGCGAACAAGTAAAACGCCTGCACGGGATGTTATCTCCTCCATCTACAGAGCCAAGCCCAACAATGATCAGACAGCGTACCCTTAAAAATGCTATCCGCGCCACCGGCGTGGGCCTTCACACCGGCCAAAAGGTGTATCTCACCCTGCTGCCTGCTGCGATAGACAGCGGCATCGTTTTTCGTCGTGTCGACCTGGATCCAGTGGTTGAGATTGAGGCCAAAGCCGAAAACGTAGGTGACACCACTCTCTCCACCAGCTTGGTCAAAGGCGATGTCAAAGTGTCTACGGTAGAGCACTTGCTCTCGGCCATGGCTGGGCTTGGCATCGACAATGCGATTGTCGAGGTGAGCGCGCCCGAAGTGCCAATTATGGACGGCAGCGCTGGTCCGTTTGTGTTTTTGATCCAGTCCGCTGGCATTCAAGAACAAGCGGCGGCAAAAAAGTTTATTCGTATCAAGCGTCCCGTCACCGTCACCGACGGCGACAAGACCGCCAGCTTTATTCCCTTTGACGGCTTTAAAGTCACCTTCTCGATCGAGTTTGATCACCCCGTGTTTAAAGGACGGGCGTTAGAGACCTCGGTAGACTTCTCCAGCACCTCTTTTGTGAAAGAAGTAAGCCGTGCGCGTACTTTTGGCTTTATGCACGAGATCGAGTACTTGCGCTCTAAAGGCTTAGCCAAAGGCGGCAGTGTCGATAACGCCATCGTGGTGGATGATTATCGCATTCTTAATGAAGACGGTCTGCGCTACGAAGATGAGTTTGTTAAGCATAAAGTGCTAGACGCCATTGGCGATTTGTACTTATTGGGCAATAGCTTGATTGGTGAGTTTAAAGCACATAAGTCAGGCCATGCGCTTAACAATAAATCCCTACGTCAACTGATCGCCCAAGAAGATGCCTGGGAGGTGGTCACCTTTGACGACGAAAACGCAGCCCCCATCTCCTACATGAAGCCGCTGTTGGCGGTATAAAACAATCCGCGGTGCGCGCCGCCGCGGTAAAATGCGATCACTACAATAAAAAATACGATCGCAGTGCTTCTTAGCTCTTTTGCGCTGGCGGCCAATCCTCTTTTAATTCACAGCATTAATCCGTTTTTGCCGAGCCCCAGCGGGGCTTGGTCTGTGCTCAACGCTTATCGTTAATCGGCAGGGCCGGGTTATGGACGCTGGCTTAACCATTGGTTGGTTGTGGTAAAGGCGTGCCAGTGTTGCCCGTCATGGTCTTTTTTTTCGGTGCACTTTTCGGCCCAGGCCGCCCTCTCTTGCTGTGCAATTCACCTTGCGGCCCAGGCCGCCCTCTCTTGCTGTGCAATTCACCTTGCGGCCCAGGCCGCCCTCTCTTGCTGCGCAATTCACCTTGCGGCCCAGGCGGCTCTTTCTTGTTTCACAGCTCGTGTTGGCCTGCAGTTTTCTAACGTTACTTTGAGGTGTGGCACGGGCAGAATGCGGCTGCGCCTGGCTGTTAGTTGTGGGTAAGTTGCATTTTCTCTTTTAAATCAATAATGTATGTTGGGTATAATTCTGTGCAATAAAGCCGCTCGTAAAGGTTTGGTAAATACGCCTGTGAGTAAGTGGCCTGATGCTCGTAGCTTGCCAGCTGTGGTTATCCACAACGCCCGGTGTTTAAGGTGGTGCTTTTATGGGCCGTTGGCTGCGGGGCTGATTACGATTGGCGTGGCAGCTTTAGCAGGCAATGCAAACTCGAGCGCTAAACGGGCCGGCTTTTAGCCACAAGGTGTTCCATGGGGTCAGATCGATTGCACCGTACATGCCGGCGCGCAATGGCCCGTTACAGGAGGTGTTATGCCAGGTTACCAAGTACGTAAACTCGATGTGCAGGTGGGTGCTTACCAATACCGTATTCGGGCGTTAAAGGATCATTTGCAGTTTACCGATCCAAACGGTAAAGCTAGGCGGGCGGGTATTTGCTCGGCCAGTTGGAGCCTGTTTGGTCAGTTGTGGCCTGCCAGCCAAGTGTTGGCTAAGGCCGTTAAGCGGATACACATTGATAACCGCAAAATCATCGAGCTGGGTTGTGGCTTGGGGTTGCCCAGTTTGTTGTTAAAGTCGCGGGGGGCAGACATAACCGCCAGCGACTATCATCCGCTGAGCGAGCCGTTTTTAACCTACAACTCTACGCTGAATAAGCTTCCGCCCATCCCT
>Ga0209075_1000564_pt1 | contig 36345 bp, 34 predicted proteins | sample Stecom2011_FD_187523 | JGI IMG/M metagenome (GOLD analysis project Ga0209075, IMG submission 187523) | Agricultural soil microbial communities from Utah to study Nitrogen management - Steer compost 2011 (SPAdes) (version 2) | ecosystem: Environmental > Terrestrial > Soil > Agricultural land...
CTTGCCATCTTTTTCGATAGTTCCTTTTCTGCAATAATGCCCAGTCGCAACAAAATCGGCGCCGAGGCCGAGAGCGATTTTTAAGAATACATCAAACTTGATTTCACGATTGCAAAGTACATCGGGATTTGGCGTACGCCCCATTTGATATTCCCGAAACATATAATCCACGATGCGTTCTTTGTATTCTTCAGACAAATCGACCGTCTGAAAGGGAATGCCTAATTTTTCAGCAACCAACATCGCGTCGTTGCTGTCGTCTAGCCACGGACATTCATCAGAAATCGTAACCGAATCATCATGCCAATTCTTCATGAAAAGTCCGATGACCTCATATCCTTGTTCTTTTAATAGATATGCGGTGACACTGGAATCTACACCACCGCTTAATCCGACTACAACTCTTTGTTTCATGGTATTTTGAAATATTTCTAGTAAAATAGCCTTTAACGGCTTGATTTGCAAAGGTACAAGCAAGAGACGCTATGCTGCAACTCCTTTAAAAGAAGATTGTGCCGGTCTTTTTCTAAAATTCTTGCAGCGCGTGCCATCGTCTAACAGCTATCGAGAAGTTAGTGTGTGTTGTTTTCAATTCCTTACAGTGGATGTTTCGCGTGCGAGGAATTTGATTGAATCCAATAGTTGTTATTCGCATAAAACGCGCATTATTTTCAGCTACCGTTCTGTTATAAATTCAAAGTTGCGAGTGAAGATAAGGCTTCACTCGCAACTGTTGCAATTGTGTTTTTAGGTTGGTTATTTCCCGCGAGCTTTTTTCTGGCGTTCGGCTTCCTCCATCATTTCAGCCATTTTTCGCTGGAATTTACTTTGCTTTTTAGGCTTCGCTTTCTTTACCTGGATTTTTTCGTGAACCTTTTCGTCGTCGATAATAAAGTTTTTGATCACGAGCATAATTCCGATGGTAATCAAGTTGGAAATAAAGTAATAGAGCGAAAGTCCACTTGCGTAGTTGTTAAAGAACACCAACATAAACAAAGGCGACAAGTACATGATAAATTTCATGTTTGGCATACCGGGTTGTTGCTGTTGTTGCATCGTTTGTCCAGCTGTCATTTGCATATAGATGAAGATGACAATAGAAGCCAGAATTGGGAACAAGCTAACGTGGTCGCCATAAAACGGAATGTGGAATGGCAAATCCAACACCGTATCATAGCTCGATAGGTCGTCTGCCCATAAAAAACTCTTACCACGCAAATCGAAGGCGGATGGGAAGAAGGTGAACAGCGCATAGAAAACCGGAATCTGCAGAAGGGCAGGGAGACATCCGCTAAGTGGACTTGCTCCAGCCGAGTTTTGCAACTTCATAGTTTCCTGCTGAATTTTCATTTGGTTGCCTTCGTACTTCTTTTTGATGGCGTCTATTTCAGGCCGTAAGATTTTCATCTTGGCCTGAGCCAAATACTGACGGTATTGTACAGGAGAAAGTACGAGCTTCACCAAAATTGTCAATACGATAATGGCAATTCCTGCTGGGAGGAAACTGCTCAAAAATCCAAAAACTGGGATGATGAGGTATTTGTTGATCATTCCAAAAATTCCCCATCCCAATGGCATCGCATTGTCAAGGTTTCTTCCGTATTTGCGAAGAATCTGATAGTCGGAAGGACCGTAATACATGTTCATATCATAAGCCAAACGACCATTTTTTGGCTCCAATAGCATTCTTGCGCCATATTGCTTCGTGAACACCGTGTCGATGGTTTCGTCCTCTACCAAATCGACGGAGGAAAAAGCAACTTCTGGGAACGGAGTATCTGTAAGCAACATCGAACTAAAGAAGTGCTGTCTGAAGTTCATCCAGTTTACTTCGTTGACCACTTTAGAATCCTTACCTCCAGGCGATAATTTGGAGTGCTTTCTACCTTCATATTCATAGGTAAGGCGCGTATATCGGTTTTCGTAAGAAATACTCTTGGCGTGGCGATAACCTTTTAGTTGCCAATCCAAATACATCGGTTGCGATGTGTCTAAAATACCGTCTAAACCTTGGCTGTTGATACCGAAATCCATCATGTATTCACCGGGATGCAGCGTATAGCGATATTCAATGTAGCTGTTTTTACCTGCCTTCAGCTTCATCGATAGCACCTGATCATCTCCATTTTGAGACAAGGTGGGTTCAAAATATAGGTCGCGTGTGTTTAAAGTGCGGTTTTCCGCCACAAACTGAAGGTTTAACGAGGCATTTCCTTTCTGGATCAATCGCACTGGAATGGAGTCGAATTCTACGTGTTCTTTCAATTTAGCTTCGATGATGTAACCTCCTTTGTTACTTACTCTTAAGTAGAGTACATCGTTTTCTAAAACAGTTTCCTCTTCACTTGCAGACGGAAGAGTTCCAGAATACGCAAAAGAACCCAAGCGGTTTCTTAACGCTTCCAAGGCGAGCGAATCGCTCGTTTCTGTCACTTCGGCAATTTCGCTTTTTGCTTGTTCGAATGGAATATCGCCTTCCGCTTGTTCTTGTGATGGTTCTTCTATAGTGGATTCTTGTTGGGCTTGTCTTTCAAGGATTTCTTCCTCCGTAGGACGGTTGATGTAGAGCATCCATAGTAGAATTCCACCGATTAATACAAATCCGATAAGTGAATTGACGTCAAATTTCTTTTGTTCCATATCCAGTCGCGAATTTTTGCGCGATCGTTTTAAAACTTTCAATCAGCTGATTGAAAAAAGGTTGAATTTTAATTTTCTTTACTTTCGAAGCTGTGCGCTTCTCTGGCGGTTTGCTGTTGCAACAACCCCGCCTTTATTGTTGATTCTGACTAATTGTCTTGTTTTAATTCTTGGCGTGATCGTGAACTGCTTTTATAAAGGCTACAAAAAGCGGGTGTGGATGTGCCACGGTGCTTTTAAATTCGGGATGAAATTGCACGCCGATAAACCAAGGGTGGTCGGGAATCTCGACAATTTCAGCCAATTCCCTTTCTGGGTTAAATCCTGAAATCACCATTCCTGCAGCTTCCAATGCATCTTTATAATCGATGTTAAACTCGTAACGATGTCTGTGTCGCTCTTTTATTGAATCTTTATTGTAAATCTTTTTTGCCAAACTACCCGCTTTAAGGTCGCAATCCCAGCTGCCCAGCAACATCGAACTTCCCATTTGACTGTCGTCTTTGCGTTCTTCCGATATATGAAAGATGGGTTCATCTGTGTTGAGATCCATTTCCGTACTGTTGGCGCCTTCCAATTGCATAACATTTTGGGCGTATTCAACAATCGCCATTTGCATCCCGAGACCGATCCCGAAAAAAGGCAGGTTGTTTTCGCGTGCATATTTTGCAGCAATTATTTTTCCTTCAACACCGCGTTCACCAAAACCTGGTCCTACCACGATGCCATCCAGACCAATGAATTTATCTTTTACGTTGTTTTCGTCGATGAACTCCGAATGGATGAATTCTGGAACCACCCTCACTTCGTTTTCAGCACCCGCATGGATAAACGCTTCTAAAGCCGATTTGTAGCTATCTTGAAGTTCTACATACTTCCCAACAAGACCAACGCGCACATCCCCTTTCGGGTTTTTATGGCGTTTCAAGAATTGATTCCATTGGGTTAAATCGGGTTCTGGACTATTTTCTAATTTTAGTTTTTTGAGCGTAACGGTATCTAGCCCTTCTGCTAACATCATGTTCGGAACGTCGTAGATGGTTGACGCATCGATGGATTGAATGACGGCTTCTTCTTTGACGTTGCAAAACAAAGCGAGTTTTCTTCGCAATTCATCAGAGAGTTCATGCTCGGTTCTACAAACCAGAACATCGGCTCGTACACCACTTTCCATAAGCGTTTTTACAGAATGTTGAGTGGGTTTTGTTTTTAATTCGCCGGCTGCAGATAAATAAGGGATTAACGTAAGGTGAATGACAAGCACATTGTCATCGCCCATCTCCCACTTCATTTGTCGAACGGTTTCAATGTAAGGTAGGGATTCGATATCGCCTACCGTGCCACCGATTTCGGTAATTACGATATCGTAATCTCCCGATTGGTTGACCGCCAATACGCGCCCTTTAATCTCGTCGGTGATATGCGGAATTACCTGCACGGTTTTCCCTAAATATTCGCCACGTCGTTCCTTTTGGATGACGCTTTGATAAATCCGACCCGTTGTGACGTTATTTGCTCGTGTTGTATTTAAATTCAGAAAACGCTCATAGTGCCCTAAATCTAAATCGGCTTCGGCTCCGTCTTCCGTTACATAGCACTCGCCGTGCTCATAAGGATTTAGCGTGCCTGGATTGATGTTGATATAGGGGTCTAGTTTTTGAATAGTGACGCGATATCCTCTGGCTTGTAGTAGTTTAGCAAGAGATGCTGCAATAATTCCTTTTCCTAATGATGATGAAACCCCGCCCGTAACGAAGATGTGTTTTTTTTTGCCCATGAGTGTTGTTGTGAAATTCTTTATACGGGATGCAAAGGTACATTTTTATTGCGGATGGGAAAAAGGGAACACTTAAAAATGAAGCAGCTATTTCCACTTTTAACGTAAGCGAAAAAGATTAGCGTTCTTTTTTGGTTCCGATAATTAGATAGTTCTGCTTAAGAACGTTCGGATACAGCTGCAAATTGAAGTTTTCTTCGAAGTGGGAGATTAGATGCTCGGCGGCTTCATTGTCATTTTCGGGATTCATTCCCACATTAAAAATAAAGGATCCTTGAGGTGATAAGAGGCGGGTAATCCGATCGCAAAATTCTTTCTGATAAAAAATTGGGGGAACCTTATTGTCGATAAAAAGATCGATAATAACCAATTGGTATTTCCGCCTGCTCGTTTTTGTGAAGAGGAAGGCATCGTCGTGAATAATTTTGAGATTCCACGATTCCGAAATTCCAAATTCGTCTTTGGCAATCTGAATCATGGCAGGGTCGATTTCTACCGCATAAATTTGATTTTTATATTCGAAGGTTTCTCTCAAGGATTTTATGATGCTGCCACCGCCCAATCCTAAGAGTAGCAAGTTGTCAACCGATTTTAGATCTACTTTGGTGAGTCCGAACTCCAATATCTCCTGAAGCGGGCCATAAGAGTAATTGGCATTTTTAGAATCCAATACTTTTTTTCCTTGGGAATAGGTGACTTCTAAAACTCCGTTGATCTCTGAAGAAATTCTTCGCGTAATGGGCCAAATATAACTCAATAGGGTCTTCATTTTTCAGTTTCTTAATTGCTCTGTAAAAAGATAAAACAATTTATTTTTTCACAAACTTTTGTAAGAGATCTTCCAAGCCATTGATTTTAATTTCGTGCATCTCTTGCATCATGCGGCCTAATTTCCCCTCTGGAAATCCTTTTTGTCGAAACCAGGTATAATAATACTCCGGAATGTGCAACAGCCTCCGGTCTTTATATTTGCCAAAAGGCATGCGGTAGTTTGCCAACTCGACGAGGTGATTTGGGTCAAAACCGATGGGTTGCGATTTGTCTTTATTTCCAGGTGTCATATTTTATTAATTCTTTTGAAATAAAACGTTCCCAGACCAGCTGCTTTTCTACATTGAGGGAATGCTTGGTTTCGGCATCAAACTTTTGTTGCATCGCTTTTCTTTGCCCTTCGATGCGAAGGTAAATTTGTTCCACTTCGTTTTTGACTTTTCTCGAAAACCGACCGTTTTGTAAATTTTTTCTCAGTTTTCGAGCGTGAAGCTCCGTGATGTCGAAATGGATTTGCTCGTGGTTTAGGATGTGTTGCGATTGTTTTTCAGGTTTGCTCCAAGATTTTTTGGGTTCGAAAAAGCTTTCCACAGAATAATCCAACACCACCTGTTTTTTGCTTAACGATGAACTGTACTTAATGTGAATTCCTGTAACACTCATAGCAGCAAAAGGACTTTTCGTATCGGGACGTTGCTGAAAATCCGACCAGCGTAGCTTTCTATCCTCGCGCCATGGTATTTTATCCGATTGTTGCGCGTCTTGCAGAAATAAAGATTGCACGAACGCATTTGTTTTTCTCATCCCCAATTGAATTCAATATCCAAAACGATATCAGGGTGCAGGCTGTGAAGAACCGGACACGTTCTACCGGTATGCTCTAATATTTTCCTTGATCTCTCATCGATTCCTGATGGAAATTCCAAGCTGACTTCAATTTTTGAAATCCGGCGCGGATTGGCTGCCATCGTCTTGGTGACCAAGGCGGATGTTCCGTCCATATTTACGTTGAGGTCGCGGGCTTTAATTCCCATAACGGTTATCATGCAATTGGCCAATCCAGTTGCTACGGTATCGGTAGGAGAAAATGCCTCGCCTTTGCCGTTGTTGTCGGTGGGTGCATCGGTCATGAATTTATTCCCCGATTTCAGATGTTCGTTTTCTGTACGAAGATTTCCAAGATAAACTACTTTCGAGGTTTTCATTCTACTACTTCAAAATTTAAATCGTCGTTATACTTAAGAATATAAGCCGCTTGATTGACATAGCCGCTGCGTCCTGATTTCTCGTAACGAAATTTGTTTTCCACATAAACTGTTTCGGTCTCCTTTGGAAATGCATCATACACATCCTTTTCCGAAGCCATTCGGAGCAACACGTCGTAGGTGATGTCGAAGCCGCGAATCGCAAACCGATTTGGGGCAACCCCGTGCTTTTCTTTATATCGTGTGACGAACGGATTGTTCTTGTCCATAACTTGTTTGTTTACTGACGGAAACGTAAAGTCGAGTCTTGCCAATCGTGTATTCGAAACTTCGTTCCATTCATAGGCTTCGCTTTTATTTAAGGTAAACAAACGGATGTCGTTGTGGACGGCTAAATCGCTTAAGACATTGATGCAGCTACTGACGAGCATTGGTTTTTCAGAAGCCAACACGACCCAGTTTTCTGTTTGCTCCGATAGATACGTCATAAGATCATCGCGCATGGCATAATTGCCATCTATTGAAAGAATTTGTGCTGATGGAATAGCATTTAATATCAATTGCTTTTGTCGGTTTTGGCTGGGGTCTGTAATAACGATAACCTTCTTGCCCGGTGCGTGTCGTTTTAAGTAATTTACCATAGTTTGCTCCAAGATGGTATTGGTTGGCAGTGTTTGGAACAGGTTAGGTAAATTGGCCATTTTTCGATTGCTTAGCGGAGAGAAAACAGGTGTTTCCTTTCTTGCGAGCATTGAGGACGCTTTCTCAATGTTTCTTTGGAAAAGCGGACCGATAACCGCATCGGTGTTGTCAAATTCCGGTCGAGAAACAATTGCTGCCACTTTGCTTTCGTTTCTTTCTGTGTCATACACATTAAGGGTTACCGAAATTCCTTTTTCCTTTGCAAATTCGGCAGCAATCAGCGCACCACTATAAAAATCTAATGCAATTTGTAAGGTGGGGTTGGAGCGCAGGAGGTCAACCTCTTTTTGAATGGAATCGAGTTCGCTATTGGCAACCCCAAAAGGCAACATCAAAGCGACGTTTTTCATCGCCCGGTTGCTAATTCGAGTTTCCAAATCTTCAACCATAATATCGCCGGGCGTGCCTTCTTTTGGCAGTTTTAGGATCATCCCGTCTTTTAAGCCATCTTTTGCTTGCGGGTTTAAGGCTACGATTTCTTCTTCGCTAAGACCGAATTTCTTTTTTAGTCGGTAAAAACCTTCCCTCGGTTGTACTTCGTAGTAATCGTAGTTTTCGGTGTCTAAGGCTTCACCTGCTTTCGATGGCACTAAAATCTTATAGCCAATCTCTAACGTTTCGCCCATTTTTGGGTTGAGTGCTTCTAATTCTTCAACGCTGATGCCGTGTTTTTTAGCGATGCCGAATTTGGTGTCCTTAGCAACAATTTGATATTCCTCGATACCTGGAGGAAGTTCTAAAGCAGGACTTTTTATGCCCTCTTCTGTAATTGCTATCGGAATGTAAATGGTTTCGCCAGCTTTCAACGGACGGGAAATTAGGTGCCTGTTGTATTTCTTGATGTCGTCTTCACTTACACCATACAGCTTAGAAATTGAGTAAAGCGTCTCCTTTCGTTTAACAGTATGTGTTTTTACTGTTTCCTCTTTATCGACAATTACTTCTTTTTTGGTTGATGGCAATATTAGAATGCTGTTTGCCTTTAGTTTTCCTCCTTTTATTTCGGGGTTTAAGTTATAAATCACCGATTCTGAAATATTGTGATCTTTCGCAATACTCCGTACTGTTTCGCCTTTTTTAACGGCGTAACTTTCATAAGAGGTTGCGGATCCGGTGGACTGTGCCGCGGAGCCGCAACTTATGATCAACAGCGCAAAAAAGCTAATGAAAATTGAAAACTTCAAGATGAAAACGATTCTATGTTTAAAATTGCCTACCATAATAGTGTCTCAAAATTTACTCCCACTCAATTGTAGCTGGCGGTTTTGAGCTAATGTCATAGACTACTCTATTAACGCCATTTACCTGGTTTATTATATGATTGCTCACTTCTTGTAAAAATTTATACGGCAAATCCACCCAGTCGGCGGTCATGCCATCTACAGAATGCACTGCGCGTAAAGCGACCACTCTTTCGTAGGTTCGCTCGTTATTCAAAACTCCCACGCTGTTGATGGGAAGTAAAATTGCACCTGCTTGCCACACTTTGTCGTACAGGTCCCATTTTTTAAGATGGTCGATGAATACCGCATCCACTTCTTGCAAAATACGAACTTTTTCGGCAGTAATATCGCCTAAAATGCGAATTGCCAATGCCGGACCTGGAAACGGATGTCTTCCGATGAGTTCGGGGTCGATATTTAGCACTTTTCCAACACGACGTACTTCGTCTTTGAAAAGCATCTTCAGTGGTTCGACAATTTTAAGTTTCATAAAATCAGGAAGACCTCCCACGTTGTGATGGCTTTTAACCGCCACGTTAGATCCGTCTACCGAAACGCTTTCGATAATGTCTGGATAGATAGTTCCTTGGCCGAGCCAATCTACACCCGTAATTTTATGGGCTTCGTCGTCGAAAACATCAATAAAAACTCCGCCGATGGTCTTGCGTTTTTGCTCCGGATCGGACACGCCCTTTAGAGCGTTTAAAAACCGATCGGATGCATCGACACCTTTTACGTTCAATCCCATTCCTTTGTATTGCTCCAACACGTTGCTAAATTCGTTTTTGCGCAACAGGCCGTTGTTTACGAAAATACAATACAGGTTTTTACCAATGGCTTGGTGCAACAAGGTGGCCGTTACGGTTGAATCTACACCGCCACTCAAACCTAAAACTACTTTGTCGTCGCCAAGTTGTTCTTTTAATTCTTTAACCGTTCTTTCCACAAATGCTTCTGGTGTCCATGTGGGTTTTACATCAGCAATTTTTGTAAGGAAATTCTTTAAAAGCTGTCTTCCGTGCTCCGAATAATGTACCTCCGGTAGGAATTGTACGCCGTAGATATCCTCGCCATCAATTTTGAAAGCTGCGTTGGCCGTAGTTTCAGAGCTTGCTATCGCCGTTGCATTCTTCGGCAATTGTTCTATCGTATCGCCGTGACTCATCCAAACTGTTGAGTTTTGTGGAATTCCATCAAACAAAACCGAATCCGAATCGATGTTTGAAAGCGATTCAGGTGTGTAGGATCGTGCTGCTTGATTGGTTACCGTGCCACCAAACGTTGAAGCTATGAGCTGGGCGCCGTAACAAATTCCTAATACAGGCCTATTGCCTTTGATGTCGTTGAAATCCAAACTCGGTGCCTTGTCAGCATGCAGCGATGCCGGACTGCCCGAGAGGATAATTGCCTTAAAGGAATCCAGATCTTCTGGAATCTTGTGGTATGGGTGAATTTCGCAGTAAATGTCTAATTCACGTACGCGTCTTGCGATCATTTGGGTATATCGCGAACCAAAATCTAAAATGAGAACTGTGTTTTGCATAGGCAAAAATAACTTAAAAAGTTAAAGCGGGTTGATAGTTAATGATGATTTTATAGGGTTCGAATTCATTTTTTTATATCCATTCTTTTTCTCCTGCCGAACGGGAGTCATATCATCGTAATTCCACAACCGTAAATTCGAGGTCTAAAGGATTGAGTTCTTTTTTTAATACGTTCAGTAAATCGTTGCCATAGGCTATATAAAACTCCGAAAAATTCCCGTGTCGCTCTTGCAAGCTCTGCTTGGGGAACAAGTCATCTTGAATTATTTTTAATCGATGTAATTCGTCGGCAAATTTTCGTTTTTGAGCTTTTAGCAATCGTTTTTCCAAATGACGCAATCCGTTCAACTGTTTTTTCTCCTGAGCAGCAACAGCTCCAATAAACGACTTGTCGGTTTTTTCCGCAAGCTCATAAAGTGCTTCAAACTGTTTTTTCAAAAACTCCATTTGAGGGGTGAAATCGATGTCGATCTCCGAGATTTTCCGTGTGTGTTCAGACATCAATTCGTGTTGCGGAAGAAAGAGCTCTTCAACTTCGGTGTTTAGTTTTTTAGTCTTTCTCAAGGTTTTTTCAGAAACCAATAGTGCCGAGTTTCGCAGTAAAATAATCGGAAATGGCACAGCTGCCGCTTCGAAATAATCTTTCAGTTGAAACCAGTAGGCAACTTCGGCGCCACCACCTATATAGCAAAGATTGGGCAGCGTTACTTCTTGATAGACGGAACGAAGGAGTGCATTGGGCGAAAAACGCTCTGGATGTTGTCGCAACTCCTCGAGAATTTCTTCTTCAGAAAAAGAGATGTCTGTGTCGTTGATAAAAAACCGGCCTTCCGTTTTTATGATTCGTTCGCGCAAATTTTCTTTTAAATAGAATAAATTGATTTCCCGCGGGTGAACTTGTTCTGGATAATCGAGTGACACAAGTCTATGGGTGGTTTCGGTGATTTTTGAGTGGCTTAGGTTTTCGGTGAGCTCTTTTTCAGCATAGGGAATAAAGCCTTTTTTTAGTTCGGCATCATTGCCATCGATGATAACCAGACCGTATTCGGAAAACAATTCATTCGCTAAAAATCGCGTTGCATCGGCTAAGTTTTTATGACCAACATACGCATCGGTAAATAGTTGGAGCAAGCGTTTTCCATTATTACTTGTGCCAAATTCTTTTTCCAATTGATTTTTAACCTTCTCCAAACCCACTGTCGAAAGCTCGCCCACAGCACCTGCAGCTTCACGGTTCCATTCAAATTTCTTCCCTTGAAAATGAAAGAAGTTGATCTCCTCAAAATCGTGGTCTTCCGTTGCCATCCAATAGATAGGGACAAAGTGCTGGTCTGGGTGTTTTTCGGATAATACTTCACAGAGATTAATGACCGAGAATATCTTGTACAAGAAAAACAACGGCCCCGTAAATAGATTTAACTGATGCCCGGTTGTAATGGTAAAGGTGTTGGGGGCTTTGAGCGCCTCGATATTTTCTGACGTCCGTTGAGAAATGGACGTAAGGCCGTATTGGCTTTTTAGTTGTCGATACAAAAGCTCCCGTTTTTCTAGGGAAAAACTCTTTTGTTTTTCTTGAAATTGAGCTTTAAAATTTTCTAGTGAAGGAAAACGCGCGTAAAAAGATTGTAGGGCGCTGTCTTCTGAGAGATAGTCGCAAACTAACTTTGAAAAATATCCTGTTTTTTTATACGAAAGAGTTTGGGTTGGCATAGGTTTTTGAAAATTGAGACAAAAATAATCGTTTTCGTTGGCTTAGGGCTTTAAAGATACGTTAATCTTGAAATCTTCACATTCAGATGTAAAAGCACCCAAAGTTATGACTTGCGTTGTCTCTTCTAGGACAAATCGGCTTTTTAAGATTCTTTTCCTTAGCTTTAGCGCCTAAAATTTAAATACACACACCATGAAGCGTATCACTTTTCTCCTATTGTTTACTTTTCCGATGCTTGTTTTTGCCCAACTCAAATCGCCTGCAGACTTTTTGGGATATGAGCTCGGAACCGAATTCTCTCGTCATGCCGATGTAGTAGCCTATTTCGAGCACGTTGCCGCCAATAGCAACATGGTGAATTACCAAGACTATGGAAGGACAAATGAACGCAGAAGACTGACGTATGCGGTGATTTCTTCGGAAGAAAATATGCGCAATTTAGAAACCATTCGAACGGATAATTTAAAACATATCGGACTCCTTCCTGGCAGTGCTTCGCCCAATAAAGCTATTGTTTGGATGAGCTATAACGTTCACGGAAATGAGGCTTCGAGCAGTGAAGCGGCGATGAATACGGTTTATAAACTGCTGACAGAAAAACAGGAATACTTGGAAAATGCAGTCATTATTATCGACCCAGGCGTTAATCCCGATGGGCGCGACCGCTATGTGAATTGGTATAATCAAGTAAAAGCCACGCCCTATAACGCTTCGCAAGATGCCACCGAGCACAACGAACCTTGGCCAGGCGGACGGCCGAATCACTATCTATTCGACTTGAATCGCGATTGGACGTGGGCGAGCCAGATAGAAACACAAGAGCGCTTGAAGATTTACAATCAATGGATGCCCCACCTGCACGTAGATTTTCATGAAATGTTTATCAATAATCCATATTACTTTGCGCCGGGAGCGGAACCGTATCACGATATTTTAACGCCATTCCAGCGCGATTTTCAACATACCATTGGAAGAAACAACGCCAAGCATTTCGATGACAATGGCTGGCTCTATTTCACGCGTGAAAGTTTCGATCTGCTCTACCCGAGTTACGGCGATACGTATCCGTTGTATATGGGCGCCATTGGCATGACCTATGAGCAAGCTGGGCACGGTAAAGCCGGTTTGGGAATTATAAACGACGAAGATATCGAACTGACGTTGATCGATCGGATTGCACACCACACAACAGCTGGACTTTCTACCATCGAAGTAGCGGCAAATCACGCTGCGAAATTGAATGAGGAGTTTAGAAAGTTTTTCACCGATCACAGCAACCTGAAGCACAAGAGCTATGTAATGAAAGGAAATGCAGATAACATTAAAGTGTTGACTGATATGTTAGACCGACACAATATTGAATATGGTTTTGCTTCGGGAGGAAGTGTGAAGGGATTTCATTATGGCACGAGAAAAAAAGGATCGATGGACGCCAAAGACGCTTTGGTGGTGAGCACCAATCAACCTAAAGGAAAAATGGTGCAGGTGCTTTTTGAACCTACTACGGAATTGTCAACACCCGTTACTTATGACATTACGGCTTGGAGTTTGCCCTACGCTTTCGGGTTGGAAGCGGTAGCTTCTACCAGTTTGGTTGCTGCCAGCAATAAAGCTTCCGTTGAAAATGTGCAAAACACACCTAATAAATTAGCTGCTGGCTATATTGCAAAATGGAACAGTGTGGCGGACGCTGCTTTTCTATCGGAATTATTAAAAAACGATATCAAAGTTCGGTTTTCAGAAAGAGAACTCAGTTTTGGTGGGAATGAATTTGGCCGTGGTAGTTTGGTCATCACGCGCAGCAACAATATGGCCAATCCCGACTTCGATGAAACTGTGACGCGAATAGCAAATGAAATGGACCGGCAGTTGTATGCTTCTCCGACGAGTTATGCCGATAAGTTGACCGATTTTGGGTCGCAGCATGTGCATTTAATCCAAAACCCAAAAGTAGCGATGCTGATGGGTGAGGGCACAAACTCGCTCAGTTACGGTGCGTTGTGGCATTTCTTCGAAACCGAATTGAAATACCCCATTACATCGATCAATACCAAGAATGTCAAGTCGATTCAGTGGACAGATTATGACGTACTGATCCTTCCGCAAGGAAATTATCAAACCATAATAGACGATTCGGTTTTTGAGCAAATTGAAGATTGGATTAATAAAGGAGGGAAGGTAATCGCCTACGGAAATGCGATGGGCGTTTTTGAAGATAAGGTAGGATTTCATTTAACGAAGAATGAAGAGGGCGAAGACGCTGAAAAAGAAGTTGAAGATTATCTAATTCCTTATGCCGAGCGCGAAATGGCGAGCATGGCCGATTATATCACCGGAAGCATCTTCAAAATTAAATTGGATAATACGCATCCGTTGGCTTTTGGCTATGACGACAGTTATTACACATTAAAACTAGGAAGCAATTCCTATCAGTTTTTAGAAAAAGGCTATAACGTCGGGTATATTCACGGCGAGCCTAAAAGAGTTGCTGGATTTGCCGGAGAACGCGCACAATCTAAATTGGCAAATTCGATTGTGTTTGCGGAGGCTAAAAAAGGGAGAGGAAGTGTTGTTTACTTGGTAGACGATGTCATCTTCAGGTCTTTCTGGCAGAACGGAAAACTGATCCTCGCCAATGCGGTGTTTTTTGTCAATGGAGGCGTATAATATGGATTTATCCCCGTTGGATTTGTCCAACGGATAAATCATCGTTTTAGTCGGGGTTTTAATGCCCATCTTTTTGATGGATTTATAGTTTCTCGAATTAAATAAAGTGAATGAATCAGGGAGGCAAAAAAATTTTTTGTAGTATCTTCGTGTGTTGGAATTAGAAATAATTCTTTCAAAACAACAACTAACTCAAATACCAAAAAATTATGTCTTCATTATTAATTGCCGTAGGTGTAATTGCGCTCATAGCCTTTATTCTTGTCCAGGTTTACAACAAATTTGTCAAAAACAGAAACGTTGTCAAAGATGCTTGGAGCAATATCGATGTGGCCTTAAAGAGACGTCACGACTTAATCCCGAATCTTGTAGAAACCGTAAAGGGATATGCCACTCACGAGAAGGAAACGTTCGAAAACGTGGTGAAGGCCCGTAATGCGGCAATGTCTGCTTCGGGTTCTGGCGATATCAATGCGCAAATAAAAGCAGAAGGACAATTGCAACAAGCGCTACGAAGTCTTTTTGCACTTCGGGAAGCGTATCCTGATTTAAAGGCGAATCAAGGCTTTTTAGATTTGCAACAAAAATTAGATGAAATAGAAGTAAATCTCGAGCGTAGTCGTCGCTATTACAACGGAACTGTTAGAGAAAACAACACGTATGGCGAGAGCTTTCCCGCGGTTCTTTTTGCAGGAATGTTCAACTACCAGCACTTCGATTACTTTGAGGTCGAAGACGCAGAACGTGAAAATATTTCAGTGAGTTTTAATTAAATATTCTTAAAGAGACGTTTCTTCATAAGTTTCAAAACGAAATCGTCATTTCTATAAAGTCTCTTTTTCTAACGTGTCAAAATCAACAATGATGAAAAAGCTGTTGCTATTTCTTTGTGGCGTCCTACTTTACCAAACGGGCGTTGCCCAAGGATTTGATGTGAACCATGTCGATGTTGAAATCCATATTCATGCCGAAGGCTATTTTGATGTGATCGAGCGGTATGACATGGATTTTTCTCAGCAAAAACACGGGATATTTCGAGAAATCCGAACGAGTTATGACCTTGTTAACGCCGAAGGCGAACAGGAAAAGCGAAAGATTAAAGTCTCCAACATAAAAGTGCCGGGCCATAAATATTCCGTGGATCCCAATTTTATTCGGAACATCCAACCTCAATTTCAAATCAAAATCGGCGACAAGAACAAATGGGTTATCGGACCGCAGCAGTACCAAATCCGCTACCGGGTGGACAATGCTTTTTTGTTCGAAGAATCGCAAGTGCAATTTTATTGGAATGTAAAATCAACAGATTGGAGGGCGCCTTTTCACAGCGTGAGTTTTACGATTTATCCACCTGAGGATGTCGCTGTAGACCTGGACGACTTTTTCGTCTATTCGGGTTATGTCGGAGAAACTGCAGAAAGCACAGAATTCGATGTATCCTACGTCGATGGTGCTTTTGTCGGGAAAAGCAAGCCTGGGTTTTCATCAAATTACGGCGATAGCGTAACGGTGCTTTTAAAAATGCCGCCAAATGCTGTTAAAGAAATCAAGCCATTTTGGCCTTTTTGGAGTAGGTATGGCTGGTTGCTCATTCTCAGCGCCTTTGTTTTTGCGTTTTATTGGATATGGAATAAATTCGGAAGAGATAATCAAGTTGTTGCCACGACGAGTTATTTTCCGCCAAAAAACATCGATCCGTGTATGGCTGGTTTTCTCATCGATGACAAATCAGATACCCAGGATTTAATTGCACTCATCCCGCATTGGGGTGCGCAAGGAATTATTAGAATGGAACACATTCCGAAGAAAAACATGTTCTCTAAAGAAGATTCAAAACTGATACGATTAAAACCTTTGCCCGAGGGTAGCCCGAGCTATGAACGCGAAATGTACAACGGACTTTTTGGTTATGATGATGGCGATGTGGAGCCAAAATCGGTGTTGTTGAGCAGTCTGAAGAATAGTTTCTACACGACGATGAACAGTGCCAAGAGCGGCTTAAAATCGGAGGCACAAATATACTACGACCCAAAGGCGCGAAAAATAAAGAAACAAACCATCTTGGGCATTGTGCTGGGCGGTATTGTGCTTGGCGTGACCTTTTTATTTACGTGGGGAGTAATCGCTGCTTTTGCCGTAGTGCCAATTGTTGTTATTTTGTTGGTGTTGTCGCCACATTTAGTGAAGAAAAATCCTACGGGCGATGAGATGCTTTCAGATTTGAAGGGATTTAGACAGTTTATTCGTGTGGCGGAGGAAAACAAACTCAAAATGCTTTTAGAAGAAGATCCCAGTTATTTTGAAACCACAATGGCCTACGCCGTAGCGTTTGGTATGTTTAAACGATGGGCCAGCAAATTCGAGTCGCTCAACATCGAGCCGCCGAGGTGGTATTCAACAACCTCAACGGCTGGATTTATGTCCATGAATTCCTTTTCAAACTCATTTTCGAGTACGCTAAAATCGGCGCAAACGACCATGATAAGTTCACCATCCAGCAGCGGAAGCGGTGGAGGTGGTTCCTCTGGTGGTGGATTTGGCGGCGGTGGCGGTGGCAGCTGGTGATGTTCTAGTCCTTCTCTCCCCAAGGAGCAGGAGGCGTCGGGACTTCCTTGCTTAAATCAAATGCCACGGTAAACAACCTGTCGCTTCCAACACGCTTTAGATTGTAGGTGATTACTTCTTCATTTAATGTAATCCACCACACATTCGTGGAAGCCAAGGGCAATAAGTTACTGGTGAATTGATCTGCTGGGAAAAACTGTATGTTCGCCAAGCCTCTATTGGAAGATAATCCGCCATATTGGGTAATTTCCTCATCACTTCCATCCGGGTTGCGGTGGTCGTGCTTCAGCTGAATGCGATTGTCGTCGTTTAAGGTGAGCACCCATGTGCGCGATCGGTTATCGCCCACAACAAACGGCATGCGAATTTCATTGTCTTCGCAACTACGTATGTGAAGGACTAACTTTTCACCTACAAATCCGTCGCCTACTTTTCCTCCGGCAATAATTTCACCAGAATAGGATTTTCCGCAATGGTTTTTTAATAGTTTCCAGAATTGTACTGATCCAGGCTCATTTTGGGCGAGGAGGGCCATCGGTAAAAACAATAAGAATAGGAGCGCTTTTTTCATCTTGAATCAATTTAAATTTGCATAAAATACTCTTACCAAGATACGTTAATTCTTTGAAGTGTCATTGGGATTTTTTATCGAAGATGGGTTTTTGCCTAATTTATTTTTAAAAACCAAAATTTTAAAGGTCCCTTTTTTTAAGAATAACATACGACCCGTAGATGAAAATACAAGTCCAAAACAAGACGATTAAAACGTTTAAAATCCCAACACCATACGCCTTTGAAAAGCTTTCTCCCAACTGTGTAGCAGCCGTTTGAACCACTCCTAGACGACTAAATGGTTCTTTGATGAGATTTGACATGGAAGCAAGTGGGAAAAATTGCGCCACCGATTCAGTGATGTCCGTATCTTTAAAAACACGCCATTTCATCACGCTATACGCCAACCATTCGATGACTTGCCAAACTATTAGAAAGCCAAGCGCAAAGGCGGAACGTTTGACCATTACGCCTAAAAAAAGACAGAACGAAAAGAAAGCGGTAAGTTTTAAAAAGTATGCCCCGATGTATTCCAGGTCGCTAAAAATAATTCCTATTTCGTTATAGTCTGAGAAAGTGAGCCCTAAAATCAAGGACACCACAAAAATGAAAAAAGTCGATGCCACAGCGAAGAGTAGGACGGTTAAAAACTTAGAGAGAATAAATTCTTTCTTGTTTAATCCATCGATGAGGTTTTGCTTCAAGGTGCGATAGCTGTATTCGTTGCTGATCATCGAAACAATAACGATGGCCAAGAACAGCTTTAAAATCGCCGCGATATACGTGTTGAAATGCCAAATGAATGGAAAGTTGAAAATCCCTTGATCGGCAACCCGAAAATTGAAGTCACCGAAATTAAACTCGATGGAAGCAATAAAAGCGATAAACGTGATGAGGACAAAATAGACAATAGATATCACCTTGACCGATCGGTTATAGCGCAATTTATGAAGTTCTATTTTTAACAAACGCATCATGACGTGCTCTTAATTTTGTTGGTTATTTCTAAAAATTGTTCCTCAAGGCTTTCCTTGCGCTTCACTAAATGCGAAAGTGCAATCCCACGTTCAAAGAGCATGCGGTTTACTTCAGCTGCGTCTAATGGCTCGTTTAAATAGACTACGAGATGGTCGTTCTGAGGTTTTATGGTTCCAAAAGCTGGATTTTCCCGTAAGGTTTTCTCAAGCATCGTCAAGTCATCGCTTTTCATCGTCAGGAATCCGTGACTGGCATTCATGCCTTCCACACTGCCCGAGTATAAACTCCTTCCTTTTCTGAGAATGACCACATGACTGCACACTTTTTCAACTTCGTCTAGTAAGTGAGACGCGAGAAGAATGGTAGTCCCTTGCGACGCGATGGTTTGTATGATTTCCCGAATTTGATGAATTCCCTGAGGATCCAAACCGTTGGTAGGCTCATCTAAAATTAGGATTTTTGGATCGTTCAATAGTGCCGAAGCAATGGCTAAGCGCTGTTTCATTCCCAAGGAAAAACCTTTAAACTTACTGTCCTGTCGGTCTAAAAGACCCACTAAAGCCAATTTTTCCGAGATTTTGTCTTCCGAAACGCCTTTAATCTTGCAAACCAATTGAAGATTTTGCTTAGCAGACATATATGGGTAAAAGTTTGGATGTTCAATTATGGCGCCTACCTTTTTTAAAGCTTGATGCGTCGAGGTGTTTCCGTCGAACCAATAAAAGTTGCCCGAGGTTTTGTTGACCACATTGAGCACGATGCCAAGTGTTGTGCTTTTTCCGCTACCATTCGGGCCGAGAAGTCCGTAAACGTTCCCTTTTTCAATGGTAAACGATAGGTTGTCAACGGCCGTAATGGAACCAAACCGCTTGGTAAGGTTATCTATGGTTAGTATATGACTCAATGGTTTTGATTTGGTGGTTTGTAATGATATGACGCAAGGCGATCCGTTTTGTTACATTTCAAAGCTTTTGGAGCCCCAAGATTGTATTAGCCGGGTTCTATATCGTCTGTTTCCCGATATTCCGTATCTTTGCCCACTATTTAAAAATAACAGAGATGCAAGACGGTATTTACGCTAAATTTACAACAGAAAAAGGAGAAATCCTTGTGGAGTTGACTTACAAACTAACGCCAGGAACGGTAGGGAACTTTGTTTCTTTAGCCGAAGGGAATATGGAAAACAAGGCAAAACCTCAGGGGAAACCGTATTATGACGGACTGAAATTCCACCGAGTGATTCCAGATTTTATGATTCAAGGTGGTGATCCAGCCGGAACGGGCTCTGGTGGTCCGGGATATAACTTCGACGATGAGTTTCATCCAGAATTACGTCACGATTCACCAGGAATTTTTTCGATGGCCAACGCAGGGCCAGGAACAAACGGCAGCCAGTTTTTCATTACGCACGTTGCAACCCCGTGGTTGGACGACAACCACACCGTATTTGGAAAAGTGATCGAAGGACAGGATGTGGTGGATGCCATTGCGCAAGGCGATACGATGGAACATGTGGAAATCATTCGCGTAGGTGACGAGGCAAAGAATTGGAACTCAATCGAAGCTTTTAGAAACTTTACTGGAGAGCGCCAGGCGCGGATTGAAAAGATGCAAAAAGAACAAGAAGAAGCGATTAAAAAAGTAACTGAGGGTTTCGAGAAAACAGCCAGCGGATTACACTATAAAATAACACACAACGGAAACGGATCGAAAGCCGAAAAGGGAAAAACAGTTGCTGTGCATTACAAAGGAATGCTCTTAGACGGAACAGAATTTGACTCTTCTTACAAAAGAAACGAACCTATTGAATTTGCTTTAGGTGTAGGTCAGGTGATTCCTGGTTGGGATGAAGGAATCGGACTGCTGCAGGTTGGCGATAAAGCCCGATTGGTCATTCCACATCACTTAGCTTATGGTGAAAAAGGAGCGGGAGGTGTCATTCCGCCACGCGCCACGTTGATTTTCGACGTAGAATTGAAAGGAGTAAAGTAAGCAGAACATTTTTTAAAAAAATAAACCCTGAAGGATTCATTTAAAGAAATCGTTCAGGGTTCTTTATTTGATGTAATCTGATTTTGCCTGCAACGTGATATTATTCTATAAAAAAAGCCTTTCGATCGAAAGACTTTTTTTGAAGTGTTTTGCTGTAGATTAATTATCCATAGCGTCTTCAACTTCTTCTTCTACGTCTTCAGCTTTGTCTTCAATAGCATCACCAGCGTCCTCAAAAGCGTCGCCAGTAGCATCGGCAGCATCGTCAAGGGCATCGCCTACGTCGTCTGCAGCGTCTTCTATGTCAGACTGCATTGTTTCCATGGTGTCTTGTGCTTTCTCTTCAGTTGTTTCTCTACACGAGGAAACAGAGGCCACTAAGGCAAGAGCTGCAAAAGATAAAAATAGTTTTTTCATTTTGATTTTGATTAGTGATTAATAGAACTGCCAAAATTAAGGTAAAAAATTGATTGTTTATTTATAAGGTGTGTATTTTTTGATGATTTTATGTTTCTTGGATTAATTCCATATTGTTTTGTGGAGTTATTCCAATATTTTGCTATTTTTAGCCTATGAAATCAACACACACTATAGAAGCACAGCGATTTAAACAATTGCGAATTGAATTGGGATATACCCAACAAGCTTTTGCCAATCTTTTGGATATTGGTGCAACAACTGCTGATATTGAGCGGAGTAAAACAAAAATCACCGGAAAGGTAGTGGCAGATTTAATGTCGCGATTCAATATCAATCCGCTCTGGCTCTATGGACAAAGTGATAGCAAATACGTAACCGCATTTACAGGCGATGTATCTCCTAAAGTTATCACCTTAGATCCAACCGGTGCCGAAAACATGGTGATGGTCAATCAAAAAGCGGCTGCAGGATATCCGCACAACGTTCAAGACGCAGAGTGGTATCAATCCTTGCCGCGGTTTAATATTCCTTTGCCGCAATTTAGGAATGCTACCTATCGTGGTTTTCAAGTGGAGGGCGACAGTATGCTGCCAAACATCAAACCTAATGAATGGGTGTTGGGCAGAGCAGTTGAAACCATTGAGTCTGCAACAGATGGTAGGATTTATATTGTCGTGTTGAAGGATTCGGTTTTAGTGAAAAAGCTCCAAAAACTTCCATACAATCCCGAGAAAATCCGATTGATTTCGTTGAATGAAGAATACCTTCCTATCGAAGTAAAAGTGAATGAAATTCAAGAATTGTGGATGGTGAACAGTAAAATTAGTTTCGGCGTGGAAGAACCTTCAGACAGCAATCTGCTGCGGCAACTCCACGAATCTATGGAGGAGTTGAAGGGACAATTACGGGGTATGAAATAAAAAAAAGGAGACATCGTTACACGTCTCCTCAATGGATTAATTAGCTGTGGTGATTTAATTATCTTCTTTAATTTTTATTTTTTTATCACCATCTTCATCGGTCTTGATTTTGACCTTTTTGTCTTCGGTTTTCATTTTGATTTTGTCGCCACCATCTTTAACTTTAATGTCGGCGCCTTCTTCGCGCATTTCTTCAATTAGCGTTTCCTCTTGCGTCTTTTGCTCGCGGCACGAAGAAAATGACACAGTTAGAAATGCAGCAAGAAAGGTAATTAGCATAAACTTTTTCATAGTAGTCGTTTTTAGTTGTTAGTTTAAGTTTTAGTGGATTGGATTAATCTATTTCATCTAGCGTTTTGTCGATTTCTTCGTTCACTTTTTCATCGACTTTTTCTCCAGCTCTTTCTAGAACGCCTTTTCTTTCCTCTTTCACTTCCACCTCACGAATTACTTCTTTGGTGTGTGTTGTAGGTTCTTGATCTCGACACGATTCTAATCCGAATGATACGGCGACCATCGCTATTAAAAAAAATATCTTTTTCATTTTTAATCAGTTTTATTGTTTGTTGATAGTACAAACCTACTGGATTTGAAAATGAGGTATTGATAATTATTTCATAAATAAAATTAAATATTCCTAAAACAATAACTGTTAAGCTGCGGTATAGTGAAGATTTTTAGTCTTTATGTGTTCTGAAAAGCAGCGAAGACATAGCCGATGACTTTCTTTGTGGCGCCTGTATTGTTTTTTACAAAATCGCCTGAGATCTTCGCAGTTTTAGAGCGAAAAGAGGCGTCTTGTACTAATTTCGATAGGATGGCACTGCACGCCTCTGGCGTCTTAACACTGAATAAGCCCTCACGATGATGTAGCTCAATGGCTTCGGGGAATTCATTGTAGTTTTTTCCAATGACAATAGGAAGTCCAAAAGTAGCGGGTTCTAATATGTTGTGCAGTCCCGTTTTTCCTGCGGCACCTCCCACGTAGGCAATATCGGCATAACTGTACAGTTTGCTCAAAAGGCCGATGCAATCAATAATCAAAACGGAATATTCCGACACATCTACCTGGTCTATTTCCGAATGCCGTATCGATTTCTTCTGAATGTTTTTTTGAAGGTTTTCAATCTTATCGCTTTCTATTTTATGTGGAGCAATGATAAACTTGACATGTGCAGGAGCGGCGTTGATATAATCCAGAAGCAATACATCATCTTCAGGCCACGTGCTTCCGCAAACGATACATAGGTTGTTTCCCTTGAAATCTTCGGCAAACTCAAGGTTGTTGTCCATGCTGAGCTGTTGAAAAACCCGATCGAAACGCGTATCGCCACTGACGCTTACGTTATGGATAGTTAAACTTTCCAACAAGGATTTTGAGTTTTCGTCTTGGACAAAAAAGTGATCTATCGTGCGCAAAGCCTTTCGCATAAAACCACCATAGGGTTTAAAAAAGATCTGATTCCCATTGAAAACACCAGATATCAATAGGGTGGGAATTTTCTTTTTTTCCAGTTCGAAAAGATAATTGGGCCAAAACTCATATTTAATGAAAAATGCCATCGACGGATGTACAACATTTATAAATTTTCTGGCGTTCGATGGGGTATCCATCGGCAGATAAACAACGGCATCTGCGAGTGGTGTGTTTTTTTTCACTTCATATCCTGAGGGCGAAAAAAAACTAACGACGATTTTATGATCGGGTTTTAAATCTTTAATAGCAGTGATAATCGGAACACCTTGTTCAAACTCGCCCAAAGAAGCACAGTGAAACCAGAGCGTTTTGTCGGAAGAAGCAATTTTTTCTTTCAACGTGCCTAAGACATGATTCCTGCCACGGATAAAGGTTCGCAGTTTCTCGTTGAAGAGTGCCAAGAGTTTTAAAACTCCGGTGGCTATGTGAATTAATAAGTTATACAAGCTGTGCATAAGGTGTAAAAGTACCAAAATTCAACGTACAAAATACCTAATTCAAAAATTGCAGTTGAACCCGTTGCAATTTTGTAAATTTGCCGAACTAAAATAACGGCGTCATTATGAGAAAAATCCAAATGGTAGACCTCAAAGGTCAATACGAGAAAATAAAAGAAGAAGTAGACAAAGGCATTCAGGAGGTGATGAATACTACGAGCTTTGTCAACGGACCTGCGGTGCACGAATTTCAAAAAGAACTGGAAGCGTACTTAGGAGTTAAACACGTAATTCCTTGTGCCAACGGAACCGATGCACTTCAAATTGCGATGATGGGGTTGGGTTTAAAACCCGGAGACGAAGTAATTACAACTGACTTCACTTTTGCAGCGACGGTTGAGGTGATTGCCTTACTGCAGTTGACCCCCGTTTTGGTGGATGTAGATGCCGATACATTTAATATCCATGTAGAAGCAGTAAAAAATGCCATTACACCAAACACAAAAGCCATCGTTCCCGTACACCTATTTGGAATGGCCGCGAATATGGATGCAATTATGGCAATCGCTAAAGAACACGACCTTTATGTGATTGAAGATAATGCACAAGGAATTGGCGCTGAATATATTTCAAAAGACGGAACCAAAACAAAAACTGGAACCATCGGTCATATCGGCTGCACATCGTTTTTTCCATCCAAGAATTTGGGATGCTACGGCGATGGTGGTGCGATATTCACCAATGACGACGATTTGGCGCATACCATCCGAGGCATTGTGAACCACGGGATGTACGTGCGTTACTACCACGATGTTGTTGGGGTGAACAGCCGCTTGGATTCTATTCAAGCTGCCGTCCTGCGCGTAAAGCTGGCCAATTTAGATGCGTATAATACCGCGCGAAAACAAGCAGCACAAAAATATACCGACGCGTTTAAGGACATCGAAAATATTATAACACCCGGACATTGCGAGAAGTGTCATACTGAGAAATATGATGACTGCAACTGCCACGTATTTCATCAATACACCTTGCGCGTAAATAATGTAGAGCGCGATCTGTTGGTCAATTACCTTAACGAAAAAGGAATTCCATGTGGCGTGTATTACCCGATTCCGCTGCATTTGCAAAAAGCATATCGCGATGAGCGTTATGTAGAAGAAGATTTTGCGGTGACCAACCAATTGGTAAAAGAAGTAATCTCGTTGCCGATGCACACAGAGTTAGACGACGAACAAATAAAATTTATTACCGATACAGTAATCGAATTCGTATCGCGGTAAAATCATACAGATTTAAGGAAAGCAAAATGAAGAAAATTTTAGTAACAGGTGGCCTGGGATACATTGGGTCGCACACGGTTGTGGAATTACAGAATGCAGGTTTTCAGCCTGTAATCATCGATAACTTATCCAATTCGTACATTGATGTTTTAGAAGGGATTACGAAAATCACCAAAAAAGCGCCAGACTTTGAGAATTTGGATTTGCGAAATAAGGCAGATGTTTCCGAGTTCTTCCGTCGCAATCAAGACATTGAAGGAATCATCCATTTTGCAGCGAGCAAAGCGGTTGGCGAAAGTGTGGAGAAACCATTGTTGTATTACGAAAACAACCTCAATACGTTAATCTATCTATTGCAAGAGTGTGCGGCTTACGGCATCGATAACTTTATTTTCAGTTCTTCCTGTACGGTTTATGGCGAACCCGATTCGCTCCCAATTACGGAAGAAGCGCCTGTAAAGGAAGCCACGTCACCGTATGGAAACACCAAGCAAATCAGTGAAGAGATCTTAAGAGACACGTGTGCTGTTTCTTCTTTAAAAACCATTGCGCTGCGCTATTTTAATCCTGTAGGGGCGCACGAATCGGCGCATATTGGAGAACTTCCAATGGGGGTGCCACAAAATTTAGTGCCTTTTATCACGCAAACTGCGGCAGGCATCCGAGAACAACTTGCGGTGTTTGGCGATGATTATCCCACAGAAGATGGAAGTTGTATTCGCGATTATATTCACGTTGTCGACTTGGCCAAAGCGCACGTTGTAGCACTCGAACGGTTACTTTTTGATAAGAACGAATCCAATTTTGAAGTTTTCAACTTGGGCACCGGGAGAGGGAGTTCGGTTTTGGAAGTTGTCAATTCCTTCGAGAAGACCACTGGAGAACAATTGAACTATAAGATTGTAGGCCGTCGTCCTGGAGATGTCATTGCTGTGTATGCCGATACAAAAAAGGCCAATGAAGTTCTAGGTTGGAAAACCGAAAGAACTATGGAAGAAGCATTGGCATCGGCTTGGAAATGGGAACAACGTGTGCGATCAGAAAAATGAGGGTTTTATTCAAAATCAACCGTTTTTGCTGATAAATAATCACTTTTTAGGAGTTTAACCTGTCTTTAACGCTAATTTCTTGGGAGTGGGTCATGTGTTTTGTTCCTTTGTCCCAAATTTAAAATCAGAAAGATTACGTTATGAATTTAGTTTCAGTGAAACGAAAAACAAAATCAGAAAAACGATTTACAGAAAGAATGGGTATGTTTACGACTCAAGTGGTTTACATACAAAAGACATTTTTGTCCATTCCTTTCAAAACCCTGCACAAATATCGCGAGACCTATTATGGGAAAATGAAAGATTGCGATGCCTGCAGATTAAGCGCATAGAGTATAAAATATGAGAAAATAGAAAACCGGATACTTAAAAATATCCGGTTTTTTTGTTCCAGTACGCATCAGTGCTAAACGATAGAATTTATTATTAATTTAATACAAAGCTATCCTTAATCTGTAAAAAAGTTTGTAGTTTTGAATCATTCTAAATAAGAAGCACACTCAAAATCACGACCCCTATGAAAGTAGCATCCCTTATCCAAGACGTCGTATTTCACGAAACACGTCCAACCATTCAAGTACTGCTAGATACCAATGCAGGAAAAGAAATTAGAATTGCTTTTAGAAAAGGGCAAATAATGAAGGAGCACAAAACTCCTTTCCCGATTGTGGTTCAAGTTTTTGAAGGTGCCATCGATTTTGGTGTGAACGGAGACATTCAACACCTAAAACGAGGCGATATGATTGCTTTGGAAGGCGATGTGCCACACGACCTAACCGCGATGGAAGACAGTATTGTCCGCTTGAGTTTGAGTAAATCCGACTCTGTAAAACGCGTAAAAAAAGTAGTGATAGAATAAAGCAGTCTGCGTGTTTATCGTAGCCATTGCTTCATAAACCTAACTAGGAAATAAAACATTAATAACAATCATAAAATAGAAATTATGAAAAGAACAGCACAAGCCGTATGGAAAGGTTCGTTAAAAGAAGGATCAGGAAACATTACTACCCAAAGTAAAACATTGGATAACGAACAATATAGTTTTAGCACCCGATTTGAAGATAAGAAAGGCACCAATCCAGACGAACTCATCGCGGGAGCGCACGCAAGTTGTTTCGCAATGGCGCTGAGTATGATTTTAGGTGAAGCTGGATTTACACCAGATTCTTTAGACGCAACTGCCGAGGTGACGATGGATACAGAGACTTTAGCGTTGACAAAATCGCACCTAATTCTAAAGGCAAAAATTCCCAACATTTCGGAAGAGAAATTTATGGAAAGTGCACAAGCAGCAAAAGACAACTGCCCGGTGAGCAAAGTTTTGAATTGCGACATTACGTTAGATGCTTCTTTAGTTTCTTAAACTGAAAATTCTTGTCGTGCTAACCTTCTTTTAACAATACATCTTTACAGATGAATTAAATTATAACAGTTATGTATTCTAAATCCGACATTGCCAAATTTGTTTCAGACACGCCAATGCTTCAACATGTGATGGATTTGAAACCAGTTTCATGGTTAAATCCAAATCGGAAGCAAAGGGTGCACATGCCAAGTTTTTCGATTACGAAAGACGATATGGAAGCGGCGGAGCAGTTATGGTATCGTTTTGCGCCATTTTTTGTAAAAGCTTTTCCCGAAACTGCCGAAACGAATGGAATTTTAGAATCGCCTCTGTTAGAAATTCCAAAGATGAAAACGCTGTTAAACGAGCAGTATCCAAAGATAGCAGGTCAGTTTTTTCTTAAATGCGATAACGCCCTGCCCATTGTGGGTTCGATAAAAGCAAGAGGTGGTTTTTTTGAAGTGCTTCATTATGCCGAAAATTTAGCGCTTAAAGCTGGAATGATTTCCCAAGGAGATGACTACAGTGTCTTTACTACTGATACGTTCAAAGAGTTTTTTAGCCAATATAAAATAGGGGTGGGTTCTACAGGAAACTTAGGGTTGAGCATCGGAACCATCAGTGCGAAATTAGGGTTTCAGGCAACTGTTTATATGTCTTCCGACGCCAAAGCCTGGAAGAAGTCGTTATTGCGTGATCGCGGCGCTGACGTTGTCGAATTTGCAGGAGATTTTAGTGAAGCCATTCGTACAGGGCGGAAAAAAACACAAGAAGATCCGATGGGTTATTTTGTCGACGACGAAAACTCCAATGAGCTTTTTTTAGGATACACCGTAGGCGCATTGAGGATCGCCCGACAACTCGAAGCGCAAAATATCACTGTAGATGAAGAACATCCGCTGTTTGTCTATTCTCCTTGTGGAGTGGGTGGTTCGCCTGGAGGCACGGCTTTCGGATTAAAGCAATTATACGGCGATAACGTGCACTGTTTCTATGTGGAACCTACGCACGCGCCTTCCGTTCTCGTTGGATTGCTTACGGGTGAAATGAGCAATATCAGCGTTCAGGACTTAGGCATTGATAACCGCACCGAAGCCGATGGCTTGGCAGTGGGAAGAGCTTCGAACTTTGCGACAAACATCAGCAATCATATCATCAGCGGCATCTATACGATTCCGGACGAAGCACTTTTTGTGCTTTTGAGTCAGTTGATGGATTCAGAAAATATATTTCTCGAACCTTCAGCGACCGCCGGACTTATCGGACCCCAAATGATCGCCAAAACCGAGTATGCCGAAAAACATCACTTGAACATGAAAAACGCCACCCACATCGCTTGGGCAACAGGTGGCGATTTGGTGCCCGAACAGGAACGGGAAAAATATTATGAAAGAGGAAAGCGCGTAAGTCTTTAGTGTAAGCTTACGCAAACGAAAAAAGCGAATGGAGATCCACTCGCTTTTTTTGTAAATTTATCCTATCCCCAGTCCGCCCCGAAAGAAAGTTTATAAAGATAAAGGGGGAGATGCTTTGGAGATTAGAATAGATGTCACCGAAAATCCCATCGGGGTTACATAAAAATAACCTCGAATCTGATTATACTCGGAACTCCCTAAAAACTCAACTTTTGGAAATTAAATAGTTAGAAAAATCTAAGAAGCTTATTGAAAATCTGCTTTCTCAGTATTTGCAGAACGGTCAATTTTTCGAACCAGTCCTTGCAGTACATTTCCAGGACCGACTTCTATAAAATCCGTTGCACCGTCTTTGATCATATTTTGCACACTTTGAGTCCATTTTACGGGCGCTGTCAATTGCGCAATCAGATTCTTTTTTATATTCGTTGGTTCGGTAACCGCTACGGTCGATACGTTTTGGTAAATCGGACAAATGGGTTTATTGAAAGTTGTATTTTCTATGGCTGCCGCTAATTCTTCACGTGCAGGTTCCATCAATGGACTGTGAAAAGCACCGCCAACAGGCAACATCAACGCACGACGCGCGCCAGCTTCTTTTAAACTTTCGCACGCTCTTTCTACGGCATCCACTTCACCCGAAATTACAAGTTGGCCAGGGCAATTGTAGTTGGCGGCAACAACAATTCCTTCGGTTTGGGCACAGATATCTTCTACCACTTGATCTTCTAATCCCAACACAGCTGCCATCGTGGAAGGCGTAATTTCACAGGCTTTTTGCATCGCCAAAGCACGTTTGTAAACCAATTGTAAACCGTCGGCAAAGTTGAGGGTTTTATTGGCAACCAAGGCTGATATTTCTCCTAAAGAATGTCCCGCAACCATATCCGGTTGAAATTGATCTCCCATGACTTCTGCTAAAATGGTGGAATGTAAGAAAATCGCTGGCTGGGTCACTTTGGTTTGTTTGAGCTCCTCAGCCGATCCTTCAAACATGGTTTGGGAAATTTTAAAACCTAAAATATCATCGGCTTGTTGAAATAGTTCTTTTGCTTGACTTGACGCTTCGTAAAGGTCCTTGCCCATACCCGAAAATTGGGCGCCTTGTCCAGGAAAGAGATATGCTTTCATAAATAAAGTTTTTTATAAAAAGCAAAAATAGATATAAAATAGGCTGGAAAGGAACGGAGTTACAGATATTTTGAAATCACAGCTTTTACTTGGCGCAAATATCCGCTTCCAAATAAATTGAGATGGACGAGCAAATAATACAATTGCCAGATATCCATTCGTTGTTTCCAATTGGGTGTCAAAGGGAAAACCGAATCGTAAATCTCAAAAACCTCTTGTGGAAAACCGCCGAATAACTGCATCATCCCCATATCCATTTCGCGAGGAGCAAAAGCCACGGCGGGATCGATTAAAACAGGGTCAGTAGCTTTTGAAACCATGTAATTTCCCGCCCATAAATCGCCGTGAATGAGTGCAGGGGATTCTTCAGGAATTTCATCTGAAATATGTTTGAAAAATAGGTCGAGCTTTTTAAAGTGGAATCCATTGTCGGAAGCCAATCGAAACTGGGGTTCCATTCTTTGGGTGATGTAAAATTCGCTCACTGAATCGTGACGTGCATTTTGCTGCGGAAGGCTTCCAATATAATTGTCGTGATTAAGGCCGAACTGATCTTGCGTGGTATGATGCAATTGCGCCAGATGTGAGGCAAACGACTCCCAAAATCTAGCTGTAGGATTTCCTTCGGGAATATATTCGAGTAGTAAATAACTTTTTTCCCCAATTGTGCCATGTCCGATAACTTTCGGAATTTTAAAACTGTTGGTCTGGCTAAGGAGTTCGAGACCTTGGGATTCGGCAGGGAACATTCTAGGAAATTTTGTGGCACTATTCACTTTAACCACATATTGTTCTGCCGTACCGGTCAACAAAAAAACATCATTGATGTCGCCACCGGTTAAGCGTTTTGCCGTAGTACGCTTGAGGTTGTATTTAGCGGCAATCGCATTGAATAGAGCATTCACAAGAAAGGATATTTATCGAAGGTTCACGTAGCACTATTTCTTTTTGCGCACCCAAGTTTCATACGTAAAAGCATATTTGTGCCGATCGTCTTTTTCGTTTCGCTTTTCAGAAACAAGCTCCCATTCGTCTTCGGAGAATTTAGGGAAAAAAGTATCGGCTTCAGGGAAACTTCCGTGAACGAGCGTAAGTTCTATCTTATCGGCAAGGTCTAAACCAAGACTGTAAATTTCACCTCCTCCGATGATAAAGACGTCTTTCTTAGATTCCGCTTTCCGAAGGGCTTCTTCCATACTATAGACCACAACAGCTCCCGTTTTTCCGTACGATTTGTTTTGTGTAAGAACGATATGAACCCTATTGGGCAACGGACCGGGTAAAGATTCAAAGGTCTTTCGTCCCATTATCAAAAAATGGTGGGAAGTGAGTTCTTTAAAACGCTTAAAATCATCGGGAAGATGCCATAATAAGTCGTTGTCTTTTCCTAATTCGTTGTTTTCGCCAATTGCGGCAATTAAAATTATCATGAGTTTTGAGGTGTTATAGGGGGGTGATCTGGATTTGAATCCGTAGGCGCTTCAAATTCGGCGTCTACTTGTTTTTGCAATTTAGCAATCCGATCGGCTTGTTTGGCTTTCAATTTTTCTAACTGTCGGTCTTCCCATTCTTTTCCCATAAACGTATTGATAACAAAAACGTTAATCACGTGGACCAAGAGGAAGAATAACCAAATTAAAATAGCATAGACATACCAATTGTTGAGAATCTCATTTCCTTTGTTGAGAAAGGCGCTTAAAATGATGAACAACACCGATCCGGCAAGGAAAAATACAAAATGCCGAAAGAGTTTTTTCTTTTGCCTAATGCGTTGTAGCGCATAGTTGTACTGCTCGCGCTGCTCAGAATCAATTCGTTCCGATTTTTTCGTTTTTGAAAACATAGATTGCTATTTTTGAATGACCATTACGTCGAAACCACAAGGTAGTGTATCAGTAAAATTACCGAAAATCAAACACTTAAACTCTTTATTTATGGAAGATTTTAGAAAGCATTACAACGCTATTAACCAATATACCTATTTAGATACGGCTTCTTGTGGTTTGGTTTCTAACAAGGTTATGACGTGGCGACGTCAATATGACAACAAGTTAAACGGAAACGTGAGCAGCCTAGGAGGTGATATGAAAGTGCACATATCGCGCATCCGACAAACAGTAGCGGACTTTTTTGGGGCCAAAACGCAGGAAGTGGGTTTTGTTACCAACTTCTCCTACGGTATGAATATGGTGATGGAAGGAATTCCGAAGCGACAGAAAGTGCTGCTGCTGACCGACGAATACCCTTCGGTATCTTGGCCTGTAGAACACCGAGATTTTGAAGTGTGCTATGCTAAAATCGATGAAAATCTTGAGCAGAATATCGAAGATGCCATCAAAAAACACAATCCTGATATTTTCATCTTCAGCATTGTGCAATGGCTTACCGGAATTAAAATCGACTTGGAATTCGTCAAACAATTGAAAAAAAACCATCCCAAACTATTGTTGATTGCCGATGGCACCCAATATTTAGGAACCGAAGCTTTCGATTTTGAAGCAAGTGGCATTGACGTCTTGGGAACAAGTTGTTATAAATGGTTGACTTCTGGTTTTGGAACAGGATTTTTTATCGTACGAACATCGGCTAGGGAAAGCATACAACTCCGCACCATCGGGTTTTTCTCTGCGGAAACTTTCGAAAGCAATCGAGAAGACACAGCCTATATGAACCATTTTGAACCAGGACATTTGGATATTTTAGGCTTTGGAAGCTTAGAACAGTCGCTCCTTCTGATGCAGTCGTTAGGTGAAGGAAAAATTTACGATCACATCGAAACGCTTTCCAAGAAGGCAAAATCGCGATTTGAAGAAAAAGGGTTGCTTCCAGACCACACACGACTTCGCAGCAACCATTCGTCCATATTCAATTTAAAAGGAGACGAGGCCTTGTTCGAAAATTCAATGGAAAACAACATTGTTTGTGCGCTTCGCGGCGGAGGTATTCGGGTTGGATTTCACTACTACAACAACGAATCCGATTTGGATTTCTTGATGGAAGTTTTAGACTGAAGCGTCTTTTAACTTGTTGATTTCTTCGGATACCAATTGATGGTTTTCATCGTCGAAACAGACAAAGACCACCTTTTTAATTTCCGAATTGGTTTGTAGAAATTCATGAACAGTCTGCACCGAAACTTGAGCCGCTTCTTCCTTCGGGTAGCCATAGACGCCCGTGCTGATATTTGGGAAAGCAATCGCTTTGCAATTGTTCTCCACAGCGAGTTTTAGCGAATTTTTATAGCAGTTCGCGAGTTTTTCTTGCTCCTTGTTTTGTCCGCCATTCCAAATCGGACCGACTGTATGGATGACATATTTCGCGGGCATATCTCCAGCCGAAGTGATTACGGCTTCTCCCGTCGGGCATTCGCCTTGTCTATCTACAATGGCTTTGCATTCCTCCAAGATTTGTGGTCCACCTGCGCGGTGAATCGCACCATCTACGCCACCACCACCCAAGAGGGAACTGTTTGCCGCATTGACAATGGCATCGCCTTTAAAAATCGTGATATCTCCTTTTGTTACTGAAAGTCTCATAGTGCGAATTTATCAAATATTTTGATACTTTGATGCGAGAAGTTGAGTTGTGGATGATTTATAATCGTGTAGCCGCTAGAAAAGTAGGGAAGTGAAGCGTTTTTTCTATCGGCATCGTTAATGGATTGTTAAAAGAATTCTCTTAAAAATTAGCGATTGATATATTGATTATATTTAAACCTAATCAATTCCATATTACTATGTCTCAAGATATATACAATACTAAAAAGACGTTGACCACGTCTGATAAAGCGCTTAGTTATTACAGCCTTTCAGAACTTGAAAAAGCGGGGCACGACATTAAGAAAATGCCGTTTTCCATTCGCATTCTTTTAGAGAATGCCCTTCGAAATTACGATGATTTTTCCGTCACAAAAAAGCACCTCGAAACCATATTAAATTGGAATCCCACAGGCAGTGAAGCTGATGTGGCCTTTAAGCCTGCCCGTGTGCTGATGCAAGATTTTACGGGTGTTCCTGCCGTTGTCGACATTGCTTCGCTTCGAGCAGAGGCGACGCGAAAAGGAAAAGATGCCACCAAAATAAATCCGCTCATCCCAGTAGATTTGGTCATCGACCACAGTGTGCAGGTCGATTATTTTGCCGCCCAATATGCGTTTGAGCGCAATATTGAACGCGAATACGAACGAAACAAGGAACGCTATACTTTCCTGAAATGGGCGCAGAATTCCTTCGATAACTTTAGCGTTGTTCCGCCTGGCATGGGAATCTGCCACCAAGTGAATTTAGAATACCTTTCCAAGGGCGTCATCGATCGCGATGGTGTGGCCATTCCAGATACCCTCGTTGGGCTCGACAGCCATACGCCTATGGTCAACGGGATTGGTGTTGTAGGTTGGGGCGTGGGAGGAATTGAAGCCGAAGCTGCTATTTTAGGACAACCCATTTATTTTATTTCTCCTGAAGTCATCGGATTAAAACTTACAGGGCGACTTCCAGTAGGTACCACATCAACGGATTTAGTGCTCACTATTGCGAACCTACTTCGCGAATATGGTGTTGTCGGAAAATTTGTTGAGGTTTTTGGCCCGGGATTAGACAATCTTTCGGTGCCCGATAGAGCGACGATCGGAAATATGTCGCCAGAATTTGGTTGTACGATAACCTATTTCCCGATAGACCACAAGACGCTGGAATATATGCGCGATAGCAACCGAAGTGAAGAACAAATAAAACTGGTTGAGGATTATTGCAAAGCCAATATGCTCTGGCGCCAAGATGAAGGCGATATTGTTTATACCGACGTTGTCGAACTGGATATTTCCACGGTGGAACCAACGGTGGCCGGACCTAAGCGACCTCAGGATAAAATTTTGTTGAAAGACTTGAAAGAGAAATTTATCGAACTGGAGCACGAAACTTTCGGACGGTCGTATATCGAACCCGAAGAACGCGAAAGAGCCTTGACGCGGTGGAGTGCCGAAGGCGGAAGCCAACCCTCGACGCAATCGCATAGTCCAGATCCAGAAGTGGAAATTGAAGCCAAAACCAAAGACGGATTAAAAACCGTTTGGATATCGCACGGAAACGAGAAGTTTATGCTTTCCGACGGGGCTGTGGCCATTGCGGCAATTACGTCGTGTACAAACACTTCCAACCCCCACGTGATGATTGGCGCAGGATTGGTCGCTAAAAAAGCCAGAGAGCACGGAATTGACGTAAAGCCTTGGGTAAAAACGTCATTGGCGCCAGGGTCGAAAGTAGTGACAGACTATCTCGTTAAAGCAGACTTGCTCAAAGATTTGGAAGCCTTGCAATTTCATTTGGTGGGCTACGGATGTACTTCTTGTATTGGAAACTCCGGACCGCTGCCACCAGACATTTCGAAAGCTGTTGACGACCACGACTTGGTGGTAACTTCCGTTCTTTCCGGAAACCGAAATTTCGAAGCGCGTATCCACTCGCAAGTGAAAATGAATTTCCTGATGTCGCCGATGTTGGTTGTGGCATTTGCCATCGCAGGACGCGTCGATATCGATCTAACGACCGAACCGCTCAGCCATGACAGAAATGGAGAGCCTGTTTATCTAAAAGATATCTGGCCTACAGATGACGAAATCCAATCGGTGATGAAAAAAGTGCTCACCAAAGAAGATTTTAAGAAGAACTACGATGAAATATTCGACGGGAACGAAATTTGGCGCGATTTAAAAGTGCCTTCCGACAAGTTGTATCAGTGGGATGAAAAATCAACATACATTCAGGAAGTTCCATTTTTCCACGATTTGCCCATTGATCCGCCACCGTTGAAAAATATTGAAGGTGCGCGTGCCCTGCTAATGCTGGGCGATAGCATTACGACAGACCACATTTCGCCAGCTGGAGCGATCAGTCCAAATTCTGCTGCTGGACAATATTTGATTTCGAAAGGGGTGGAGCGCCGGGCTTTCAATAGCTACGGATCCAGACGTGGAAACGACGAAGTGATGGTGCGAGGAACGTTTGCCAACCCACGTATTAAAAACCAATTGGTCGATAAAGAAGGCGGATACTCCGTCCATCTTCCAACGGGTGAAACGGGATTTGTGTATGACGTTGCACAGAAATACAAAGAAACCAATACGCCACTTATTGTATTTGCCGGGAAAGAATACGGAAGCGGTTCGTCTCGCGACTGGGCCGCCAAAGGAGCGTACCTTTTAGGTGTGAAAGCAGTTTTAGCAGAAAGCTATGAGCGCATCCACAGAAGCAACTTGATTATGATGGGCGTCCTTCCGTTGGAATACATGGAAGGCGAAAGCGCAAAACTCCACGGATTAACAGGAAAAGAAACTTTCAGTATTATCGGGATCGAAAATGATTTAACCCCATTGAAAAAACTGAAAATTACTGCTGTTTCTGAAGATGGAGGCGAAATTCACTTTAAGGTAATTGCGCGTTTAGATTCTCCGATAGAAGTGGCTTATTACGAAAACGAAGGCATCCTTCAGTATGTATTGCGTCAGTTCTTGAAACAATAGGAATACTGATTTGATGGAATCATT
>Ga0209075_1000565_pt1 | contig 36284 bp, 33 predicted proteins | sample Stecom2011_FD_187523 | JGI IMG/M metagenome (GOLD analysis project Ga0209075, IMG submission 187523) | Agricultural soil microbial communities from Utah to study Nitrogen management - Steer compost 2011 (SPAdes) (version 2) | ecosystem: Environmental > Terrestrial > Soil > Agricultural land...
GATGTAAGTCAGTGGGTTGAGTCTGGTTTAGAAAAATACGTCGGTGTGTTGTTAGCAGAGGCCGGTAAAGACGCTGTGCTTATGAAGCGTAACGCAGCGCGCTCTAGTCATTTACCCACTGCAACTTTGGTCGCCAGCTACAATAAAGCCGAGCAAGCCCCGTTCGGTACTTCTACAGACCCTATGGATAGCGAAGCAAAAGTAATAGGCGTTCAGTTTTCTATGCCTTTGTTAGCGGGTGGTTCGCTTTATGGCCGCAGTAAACAAGCCGCACAAGAATTCGCTGCTGTTGAATTAGGTGCAGAAAAACAACGTCGTGATGTTAAACGCAACGTGCGTAGTTTGTATCGTCAAGCACAAACAGACAGTTTGAATGTTAAGGCACGTAAGCAGTCTATTGTGTCTGCAGAGAGCGCATTAGAAGCCACGGAAACAGGTTACAGAGTAGGTACTCGTAATATTGTTGAAGTATTGAACTCGCAAAAAGTGTTATACGGTGCTCAGCGTGACTACGCAAACGCACGTTATGACTACATCATTAACATGCTAAATCTTAAGTTCTATGCGGGTACGCTTAACGAAAGCGACTTAGTAACATTGAACAATTTGCTACAGCCAGAAGCATAAAACCCTACGTTAAAGGGCAGCTAATTAGCTGCTCTCTACTGAAAAAAGATGACATTTTCTCCAATTCTGGCAGAATAGCGCGCCTTTGTGTCTAAAAAGCGGCACAGCATGAGTTTCGAGCAAAAGCTCATTTCACCAAAGTACTCAATGGGAAATAGACTATGCGTTATAAATCTGTCCATGATTTTTTAAATATAGTTGCCGAGCGCAACCAAGGACAACCGGAATATATACAGGCTGTTGCAGAAGTCATCGAAAGCCTGTGGCCATTTATCGAAAAAAATCCACGCTATGTAGACTACGGCCTGTTGGAACGACTTGTTGAGCCTGAGCGAATTATTCAATTCCGTATAGCTTGGGTTGACGATAACGGCGACGTACAAGTAAACCGTGGTTATCGAATACAGCATAACTCAGCCATTGGTCCGTACAAAGGTGGTATGCGATTCCATCCTTCAGTCAACCAATCTGTTTTAAAGTTCCTAGCTTTTGAGCAAACTTTTAAAAATGCTTTGACCACTTTACCGCTTGGCGCTGGTAAAGGTGGTGCAGACTTTGACCCTAAAGGAAAAAGCCGCGGCGAGATTATGCGCTTCTGCCAAGCCTTTATGACAGAGTTGTATCGCCACATTGGTGCTGAAACTGATATTCCCGCAGGTGATATTGGTGTTGGCGCACGTGAAGTAGGTTTTATGGCTGGTATGTATAAAAAACTTACTAACCGCACCGACTGCGTATTTACAGGTAAGGGCTTAAGCTATGGCGGTTCGCTGATTCGTCCAGAGGCTACCGGTTACGGCACTGTTTACTTCGCAGAGGAAATGCTGCGTCATACAGGGCGTTCAATGGAAGGTATGACTGTTGCCGTTTCAGGTTCGGGTAATGTTGCCCAGTTTGCTATTGAAAAAGCCATGCATTTAGGTGCGCACGTTGTCAGTGCTTCAGACTCAGGCGGCACCGTTTACGACAAAGACGGTTTTACCCCAGATAAGTTAATGACATTAATGAAAGTCAAAAACGAGCAATATGCTCGTATCTCAGACTACGCTGCCGAAGTGGGTGCTGAGTATATGGCTGGCAAGAACCCTTGGAGCCTTGATGTTGACGTAGCACTTCCATGTGCAACTCAGAATGAGCTGTGTATAGAGGATGCTAAGTTACTGGTTAAAAATGGTGTTCAGTGTGTAGCAGAAGGCGCTAACATGCCTTGCAGCGCAGAAGCGGTTGCATATTTCGACGCCAATAAAGTGCTATATGCACCAGGTAAAGCGAGTAATGCGGGTGGTGTTGCTACATCAGGCTTAGAAATGAGCCAGAACGCCATGCGTATTTCTTGGAAAGCAGAAGAAGTTGACGCTCGTTTACTTGAGATCATGCAGGGCATTCATCGTTCATGCATGAGATACGGTACTCGTGAAGACGGCACTATCAGTTATGCGCAAGGTGCGAACATAGCTGGATTTGTACGCGTAGCTGACGCCATGTTAGCGCAAGGCGTTATCTAATATTTGCTGTTATATTAAAAAAGCGGGCATGTCCCGCTTTTTTAATATCTATAAGATTCGATATATTCGAAAGGTTATCTCTAAATAATGATATATATTTCGATCTGATTAATGCTATCTTAGTAATATAAATATCACTTAAGGGGTAGCTATGCGATTGAAAAATTCATCAAATGCTTACGGCCTAGTAAGTATTTGTATGCATTGGTCAGTAGCTGTTGTCGTGTTTGGCATGTTTGCTGCAGGTATCTGGATGGTCGACTTAGGTTATTACGACCCTTGGTATCATAAAGCACCAGCACTGCATAAAAGTGTCGGTATCTTATTATTTATGTTGATGATAGTGCGTGTTATTTGGCGATTCACAACACCACAGCCAGAACCGATACCAACCCACAGCACGTTAATTCGATTTATGGCCAAAGCCGGACACGCTGTTATATACCTGATGCTATTTGGAATTATGATTTCAGGCTACCTGATCTCAACTGCAGATGGTGTAGGCATTCCAGTATTTGGTTTATTTGAAATTCCCGCTACGCTTTATGACATGCCTGACCAAGCAGATATTGCTGGGTTGGTACATGAGTATCTTGCATGGGGTCTAATGGCAGTAGTCATAGGTCATGCATTAGCAGCGCTCAAGCATCATTGGTTTGACCGTGATGTAACGTTAGTACGTATGCTTGGAAAAAGCACTCGTAAATAATAACTATCGGTCTAATTTAGGCCACTCTTTAAACAAGTTAGGAGAACAATAATGTTTAAGAAAATATTAACTGCAACAGCGATGTCTTCGCTATTATTTGTAAGCTCTGCTTTTGCAGCAGACTATAAGTTTGATATTGAAGGCCAGCACGCTTTTATTAATTTTAAAGTCAGCCATTTAGGTATGAGCTGGATGTACGGTAGCTTTAAAGACTTTGACGGTAGCTTCTCATACGATGCTGCTAAGCCTGAAGCAAGTAAGGTAAACGTTGTTATTAAAACCAACAGTGTTGATACCAACCACGCAGACCGTGATAAGCATATTCGTGGTGGAGACTTTCTAAACGTTAGCAAGCATCCTGAAGCACGCTTCGCTTCAACTTCAGTAAAATCAACTGGTGAAACAACCATGGATATTACTGGTGACTTAACCCTAAACGGCGTAACTAAGTCTGTTGTTATTAATGCAGAGAAAATTAGTGAAGGTAAAGACCCATGGGGTGGCTACCGTGCAGGTTTCTCTGGTACTACTAGCATCATGATGAAAGACTTCAACATGAAAATGGACTTAGGTCCTGCTAGCCAAGAAGTAACACTTATCTTGTCAGTAGAAGGTATTCGTAAGTAATTTACGAAAAACTAGATGAGTACTGAAAAGTACTCAGACATAAAAAAAGCGGCCTCGCCGCTTTTTTTATGTCTGTTAGTTAGAGCTACGAATATTTATGATGGAGCTATACCAGTAAATAGCCGCCATCAACATTAATAGCAGTACCAGTAGTGTAGCTAGAAGCCTGTGAAGCTAAATACAGTACAGTACCTGCCATTTCCTCAGGCATGGCTACACGTTTCATAGGAATATGCATTAATGCCATTTTTAAAATAGCATCGTTGCTGGTTAAGGCGCTGGCAAATTTAGTGTCTGTTAAACCAGGTAATAAAGCATTCACACGAATACCCAAAGTAGCGCATTCCTTAGCGAAAGATTTAGTCATAGAGATAACGGATGCTTTGGTAATGGAGTAGATACCCTGCATATCACCAGGGACAACACCGTTAACCGAAGCCACATTAATAATGCTACCACTGCCGCCTTTCTTCATTAATTTAGCGCCAGCAATGCTCATAAAGAAATAGCCACGAATGTTTACGTCTATGGTTTTCTGGAAAGCATTTAAGTCAGTATCTAAAATATGCCCAAAGTAAGGATTAGCAGCTGCGTTGTTAACTAATATATCTAAACGGCCGTGTTGTGCTTCAATAAGCTTGAAGGTAGCTTCAATTTGATCCATCTCGCCAATATGACAAGCTAAAGCCTCGGCACTGCCACCTTCACTTATAATTTCATTAGCAACGGTTTGGCAGTCATCGATTTTACGGCTAGATACAATCACATGCGCACCGGAGCTAGCCAATAGTTTTGCAATGGCCGCACCAATACCACGGCTACCGCCAGTGACTAAAGCGATTTTTCCATTAAGATCAAAAAGTTCTTGTGGGTTCATAATACTTCCTACTATTGGTGATTTACTTATTATTAAGGGTAATTAGCGATAGGTAATAAATTTATTACCAAGCACGCCTAAATGTTGTTGTTCATTAAAACTGGCTAGGCTAATTCGTTCAGGGTTACTGGATGAATACAGCAATTGACTGATACCACCATTGATTAGTGTCCAATTTAGCTCAAAGGTTTTCTCAATACTAAGGTCTAAGCAGCGTTGTGCCATCACGCTAATAGGCCCGCCAGAGGTGAAAATAATGACATTCTTACCATCAGCATTAGCTATAACATCCGTTAAACCTTGGTTGACTCGAGTATTGAAAGTTTGCCACGATTCTTTGTAGTCATTATCAAAATCACCACTCACCCAGCGTTCAATGGCTTTAACAAAGAGCTCTTGAAAAGCTCGGCGCTTATTGCTCTTAGTTGCTAGCCAAGCACCTAAAGCCGCTTTGTTACCAAATTTTGGAAATGCCTTAGCAATAATTTCATCCGAATCGAACTCATTGAAATTAGGCTCTTCAATCATGTTGCCATAACTGTGCCAGTGCTTCTGTGCGCCCTGCATGGTTTCTATATGACGCTGCATGCGGCCATGAACAACCTTGTTCACCTCAATACCACGGGCAGCCAAGGACTTACCAATATACTCAGCTTGTTGGTGTCCAAGTTGAGAAAGCTGATCGTAATTCAGCTTATAAAAGCCTGCTTGGCTGTGACGGACTAAATAGATGGAAGCCATAAATTATTTTCTACTGTTTTTGATCACTTTCTTACAGCGATAGTTTAGGTAGTGGACAAAAATCCAGAAGTTTTTAAAGGCCGGATTGTCGGTTTGCTTATGGTGATAACGATAGTAAATTTGTTGTGCAATCACCGCTAAACGGAACAAGCCAAAAACTTCGTAAAAAGCCCAGTTAGACTTATCAAAACCCATTTTTTTACAGTAGTAATCAACAATTTCTTGGCGTGTAAGCATGCCAGGTAAGTGCGTAGGTTGGCGGCGAATAGACAACATGAACTTGTCATCGGTTGCTTCTACCCAATAGGCTAAAGCGCCACCTAGATCCATTAATGGGTCACCGAGGGTCGCCATTTCCCAGTCTAATACGCCAATAATTTCGCTGGGGTTATCGGCGTTTAATACTAGGTTATCCATACGGTAGTCGTTATGAATTAAGCAGGTAGAAACATCTTTAGGCTGGTTTTCGTGCAGCCATTGCATGGTTTTCTTAAAACTAGGAACGTTCCAAGTTTTAGATTGAACGTAGCGTTTACTCCAGCCTTCTACTTGGCGTTGTACGTAGCCGGCACCTTTGCCTAAGTCGGTTAAGTTGGCGGCATTGATATCAACCTGGTGCAGGTCTATCAGCTTGTCGATGGCAGAATAACAAAGGTTGCGTGCTTGCTCTGGCGTTAAACGCATACCTTTTGGCAAGTTGCCACGAGGAATAATGCCACGCATACGTTCCATAATATAAAAATCACCACCAATAATGCTGGGGTCATCACAGAAGGCAATCATCTTAGGTACATACGGGTACACTGGTTTAAGACGTTGCATAACGCTGTGCTCACGCTTCATATCATGAGCGCTGGCGGCTTTATGACCGGCCGGAGGGCGACGTAAAATTAAATCGTTATCGGCGTAGTTGTCTGCATACTTCAAGTGATAGGTTAAGTTAGAAGCACCCCCTGAAAACTGCTTAACTTCGGGCAGGTCATCACCAAAGTCATAGCCTTGTGTCTTAAGCCATTGATGCACTTTATTAACATCAAAGGCATCGCTGTCACGTAGAGTTTTTGCTTGGTCGATAAATTGTTCAGTCATAATATTTGGCTTCTAATTTATTATACTTAGTGTTGTTCTCGTTTTTTTAGTCCGTTGGCCATGCGGAGCATTTCTTTTCTGTATAAGAAAGGTAGGTAGCGTTTGATAAAGTAAGCTCTGCGACCTGATGGATGAGGGTTGCAGATCATTTTGTTTTTGAGCATGGCCTGATAAGCCAAGTCAGCAATGTCTTCCCCATTAAGCTCTGATTTCTCAAATACCTTATCAACAAACTTGAGCATACTAGGGTCTGAGGTTTTCATACTGCTGGCTAAGTTAGTGCGGAAGAATCCAGGACATAGCGCCGTCACGCCTACACCATAAGGCATTAGCTCGTAATGCATGGTTTCGCTAATAGCTATGACCGCTGCTTTACTGGCGTTATAGGAAGCCATAGAAGGCGCTGACAGTAACCCAGCCAAAGAGGCAACATTGATAAAGTGTCCTTTAGCTTGTTTTTTAAACAGTGGAGTAAAAGTGCGGCAACCTAAGGCCACGCCTTTTAAATTGATATCAATGACCCAGTTCCACCATTCCCATTCGCCTGCGTCAATACGGTCACCGGTGGCCACACCTGCATTGTTAACGACAACGTCTAGGTTGCCCCAGCGCTCTAAAATGTGGTCATGCAGCTGATTCCATTCGGCTTCTTTGCGCACATCCAGTGCATAGGTGAAACCAGAGCCTCCGGCTTTTTCAACCAAACTTATAGTTTCAGCCGCACCGTCTAGGTTGATGTCAGCAATACAGATTTCTGCGCCTTCTTGCGCAAAGCGAAGCGCTAGAGCGCGGCCTAAGCCGCTGGCTCCACCAGTGATTAATACTTTCATACTATTCCTTCATGTATTTTTTATATTTCATCATTTCTATCTTAGCAATCACGCCACGGTGAACTTCATCGGGACCATCTGCTAAGCGTAGTGCACGGGCAGCGGTAAACAAGCCAGCCAGTGGCGTATCTATGGAAAGACCGCCACCGCCGTGAATCTGCATAGCGGCATCTATGACTTCTTGCGCCATATTAGGAGCTACGACCTTAATTTGTGAAATCTCACTCATGGCACCCATAGCACCGACTTTATCAATCATCCAGGCGGCTTTTAAAGTAAGTAGGCGGGCTTGTTCGATCTTCATACGAGCATTGGCAATAATGTCACGGTTGCCACCTAAGTTAACCAAAGGCTTACGGAAAGCGGTGCGACTGGCGGCACGAATACATAATAGCTCTAAGGCTAATTCTGCCATGCCAATTAAGCGCATGCAGTGATGAATACGGCCAGGCCCTAGACGACCTTGAGCAATTTCGAAGCCGCGACCGGGGCCAGCAATTAGATTGCTCAGTGGCACGCGTACGTTATCAAACAGAATTTCGCCATGACCGTAGGGCTCATCATAGAAACCAAATACAGGTAACATACGTTCTACTATTACTCCCGGATGATCGAACGGGAACAACACCATTGAATGCTGTTGGTGGCGAGGAGCGTTAGGGTCGGTTACGCCCATAAAAATACCGACTTTACAGTTGGGGTGGCCAATACCGGTGCTCCACCATTTGCGACCGTTGAGAACGATCTCGTCGCCTTCAATAGTGGCTGTGGCTTGCATGTTAGTGGCATCTGAAGAAGCGACATCGGGTTCAGTCATGCAAAAGGCAGAACGAATTTCACCAGCAAGTAACGGTTTTAGCCATTTTTCTTGTTGCTCTGGGCTGCCGTACATTTCTAGTACTTCCATGTTGCCGCTGTCTGGGGCATTACAGTTAAATACTTCAGGAGCTAGAAAAGAACGACCAGTAAGTTCGGCTAGTGGTGCGTATTCAAGAGTGCTTAAGCCTGCGCCCATTTCTTCGTTGGGCATAAATAGATTCCACAAACCTTGAGATTTAGCCTTAGCTTTAAGCTCTTCAACTATGGGTAAAATCACCCATTTATTATCTAGGCTGTGCAGTTCGCGAAGATAGCCGCCTTCGACAGGATCGATTTCTTCTTTAATAAACTTCTTAACACGGTTGATATAATCTTGTGCTTTGGCGGAATGTTGAAAGTCCATTTGAAAACCTCGTAACTAGAAAGCTGTATACTCAGTGTAGGCAGGTTTTAATCATTATTAAAATGAATGTTATTAATATAGTACTATACGTAATTTTTATATGTGTACGCTGTTACTGATTGATGAGTAGTGTTAATTGCCATTAAGAGTTTTCTGTTTTGCCTACTAAGTCAGTTATTAAAAACTAGCAAACAACTTAAAGTTTTCTATAGTATGTACTGGTGCTGCTGGAGAGTTATATGTGGTCTAAGACAAACGCTAAAGAAGTCGTTTTTAGTTTATCTGAGCAACGTTCTCAACGGATTTTACAGATCGCCATTGCCTGTTTTACAGCCGTAGGGTTAGCCAGCTTAGTAGCTGAGGGCTCAACACAACCTATTTTATTGACAGCTATGTTCTTTTTACTCGTGGCCAGTGTGCTTGCCTGGCGCGGTAATAGCATTGCTGCTGCTACTGTATTGCTATTAGACATGACGTTGATGTTATCGGTGCTGGTCTGGGTTTCTGGTGGTGTGCACGACATTGGCATGCTCGGTTACCCGATGGTGCTGGTACTAGCTGCAATTCTAGGTAACACCCTTCTTTTTTTAGGGCTGCTGGCGCTGATTTTAATTTATAGCTCAGTGGTTATATTGCTTACTGTACAAGGGGGGTTCGTAATGGAATTTCCCGAGGTAACTTATGCCCATATGGTATATGTGAATGGCATTTTATTGGTGACGGGCTTTGGTGTTTATCTACTGGTTCGTGACCTGCACATATTAATGGGTTCCCTACGCGAAGAAAACGCATTGGTAAAGCGCAGAGAACAACAGATAGTCGATCTTGCCAACCAAGACCAGCTAACAGGGTTGCCTAATCGGCGTTATGCAGAAAACAGCTTTCCCGCGTTAGTTAAATACGCTCAAGAGCATGAAAAAACGCTAGTCGTTTACTTTTTTGATTTGGATAATTTTAAGCCGGTTAATGATTCGTTGGGCCATGCAGCAGGCGATGAATTATTAAAACAGCTCGCTACACGCCTTGAACAAATTGCCGATGAAGGGGATGTTTTGGCCCGCTTTGGTGGCGATGAATTTATTTGGTTAAAAGCCGTTGAAAGTAACAATGAAAAAGAATTCGAAGCGAAAGTGATTGCCAATGCCGAAGGGTTACTGGCAACAGCTTTGCAATCGTTTTTCATTATGCAAAATAAAATAGACATCACGGGGTCAGTCGGTATTGCCGTTGCTCCTAGGGATGGTGACAATTTCCTCGAGCTGTGTCGCACGTCCGACTTGGCTATGTATCATGCTAAAACTAAAGGTCGAAATACTTATAGTTTTTATTACGAAGACCTTAATCGCGTAAGTGTCGACCGTTATCAACTACTCAAAGCCATGCGAACTGCTTTAAATAACAAGCAATTCGAAGTTTGGTACCAGCCTAAGATAGACTTAAATACTAACCAAATAGTGGCTTGTGAAGCACTTATCCGTTGGCCTCAGCAGGAAGGCGAGTTTATAGGTCCAGATCGTTTTATTCCTGTGGCTGAAAGCAGCGGCATGATTACCGAAATAGGCGCTTGGGTGCTAGAGCAAGCCTGTTTAGATTGTATGCATTGGTGTGAGCAGGGCTTTAGTAGTGTGCGCGTAGCCGTAAACGTTTCATACGTGCAATTTAGAGCAGGCAGATTACCGCAATTGGTAGACAGCATATTACGTAAGACTGGTCTGCCAGCGCAGATGTTAGAGCTAGAATTAACTGAATCTTTGCTTATAAATGACGACGATGAAGTACAAAAACAGATAGATGAACTTAATAATATGGGTGTTAAGTTAGCAATTGATGATTTTGGAACTGGCTATTCGAACCTTGGCTATTTACGCCGGTTTAATGCGCGTTCATTGAAGATAGATAAATCGTTTGTCATGTCTTTGGGTGTTTCTGATCGCGACGAACCGTTAGTAAGAGCCATGATTCAAATTGCACAAAGCTTAGGTTTAGGGACCATTGCAGAGGGCGTTGAAGACGAAGGGGCTTTACAAAAATTGCGTGCATTAGGTTGTGAGCGAGGGCAGGGCTACTACTGGTCGCCAGCGGTACCAATGGACGCTTGGTTAAAACTTTTACACCAGCATGGAGGCAATCAGAAAACTGCCTATGCGCAGCATCCAAAGACTCATTAAGTGCTGCTAAGTAACTATTTCTGTTTCTGCTCTAATAAATGAATCTTTTCTTCTAGTTCAACTAACTTAGACTGAGTGCGGCGTAGAGCGTCACTCTGAACTTCAAATTCTTCACGACTTACCAAGTTTGCTTTACTAATAAGAGCATTTAATTGGCTTTGCATTAGCAAGCGCATATCAGCTGATAGGCTAGCAAAAGGGCTTTGCTGCAATAGTTTGTCTATGCGTTCTTTAACTTGATCGGAATTCATAATCCGCTCCTTTATAAATAGGCCAAATAGTCTAGCATAAGCGTAGGTTTTAACTGATATCTCAATTAAAAAAGTTTACAATAGTATCTAAATTGTAAGCTATTATTAAATAACATAAGAACTAACCGAGGGGTCAATAATGAAACTTGTCACCGCAGTGATTAAACCATTTAAACTTGATGATGTACGTGAAGCATTGTCTGAAATTGGTATTCAGGGCATTACGGTTCTAGAAGTTAAAGGTTTCGGACGTCAAAAGGGTCATACTGAATTATATCGTGGTGCTGAGTACGTAGTAGATTTTCTACCTAAAATTAAAATTGAAATAGCTATTCACGACGATCAGACCGACCAAGTTATAGAGGCAATAGTGAATGCTGCCAGCACTGGCAAAATTGGCGATGGTAAAATATTTGTTTCACCGTTAGAGCAAGTCGTGCGCATTCGTACCGGTGAGTCAGGCCCAGACGCTATTTAAGTTTAGGCTTGTTTGAATAAAAAAGCCGGATGCATAAAGCGAATCCGGCTTAATTGTTAATATATTATTTAGTCGAAATAGTATTCTTCTAAGTCGCGTTCTAGCTGCTTGCTCTCAAGATGAGCTTCTATAGCACGACGTGCCATTAGCTTTTTAGACGCAGACGATTCTTTATTAACCACAACGTTACCGTTTTGGTCGATAGATACAATCTCTTCGTGGGCAGATACTTTGCTGCTTGCAGACATGATAGTGCTTCCTTATACGTAATCACATTAATCCGGTTGTGATTTTTTTGTTATTGATGTGTAAATAGTGCCAGAAAAGCTTGCTTTTTCCAAGAGAAAAAACAAGTAGAAATGCGCCAATCAGGCGTCAGGCTTAAGGTATAAAGAACGAATGCTTTGCTTGATGGAGTTCAAATGTTTGATGAGTTCAGGGCCGCGTTGGCGTGCAACAATGACTGCTAACATATCAATGACCATTAAGTGAGCTATGCGTGAAGTCATGGGTGTAAAACGCTCGGTATCTTCTTCAATGTTAATATATATAGGCAAATCAGCCATGTCGCTTAACGTAGTTTTGGCTGGCGCTAAGCTGATTACTAGTGCGCCCGCTTGTTGGGCTAATTCTACAGAGTGTAGTAAATCTTTGGTGCGGCCGCTTTGAGAGATTGCAATGACCACGTCTTGCTTCGATAAGCCTACAGCAGACATTGCCTGCATGTGTGGGTCGCTATAAGCAATGGTAGATACTTGTAGGCGAAAAAATTTATGTTGCGCATCTATGGCTACAGCACTGGAAGCCCCAAAGCCATAGAGCTCAACTTTATTGGCCTGGCTAATAGCCAGTGCTGCTTTAGCAATTTGTGGGCTGCGTAAGTGCTCGCGGGTTTGCTGCAGGCGTTGAATAGTGGTGTCTGCTATCTTATTGCAAATATCTTCAACGCTATCGTCCTCTTCAATAGCAAAGTGGCCAATATTATTCGAAATAGCCATTTCTTGAGCAATACGTACTTTGAACTCTTGAAAGCTGTTGCAGCCGATAGCACGACAAAAACGAACAATGGTGGGTTCACTGACTTGTGCTTCTTGGGCTAGGTCAACAATACGCATATGTATAACTTGCTGTGCGTTTTTTAAGACGTACTCGGCCACCTTTATTTCAGACTTACGTAATAAAGGAATGGTGGCAGAAATATCAGCAAGTATTGGTTGTTGTCTCACGGTTTTGCTCCCAGTCAGGGTGTTCTGATTATACGCATTCTTGGTGAATTGTCAGATATACATCTAATACTTGGGATAAAGATCAAACAGGCAAGTTTTGCAGAGTGTATATATGTACAGCTTTTGTTACACTTGCCGCTGGTTTAAGCGGGCATTTTATGGATACTTCACTACTTTTAGATCAATTAAACGACAACCAGCGTAATGCGGTGGCGGCTACATCCAATCACCAATTAGTATTAGCAGGTGCTGGTTCGGGTAAAACACGAGTCTTAGTTCACCGTATTGCTTGGCTTATGAAGGTGGAAGATGTCTCACCTTTTGCCATTATGGCGGTTACCTTTACTAACAAAGCCGCCAAGGAAATGCGTAGTCGCTTAGAGTCATTATTAAGCATTCCTGCCAGTGGTTTGTGGGTGGGTACTTTCCATGGTTTAGCGCATCGTTTTTTAAAGCTGCATTGGCAAGAAGCACGCTTACCTCAACATTTTCAAATTTTAGACAGCGATGATCAGCTGCGTGTTATTAAACGACTGTTAAAAGAAGCTAACGTCGATGACACTCGTTACCCACCTAAACAAATTCAGTGGTTTATTAATGAACAAAAAGACGAAGGGCGTCGTGCTGCTCATGTAATACCATCGGGCGATGAATTTAGCCGTAAGCTACAGGAAATGTACTCTTTTTATGAAGAGCATTGTCAGCGACACGGTTTGGTCGACTTTGGTGAAATCCTACTAAGAAGCCACGAGCTTTGGTTAAATAATCCTGACTTGTTACAGCACTACCAAGGTCGCTTTCGTCATATTCTTGTCGACGAGTTTCAAGACACCAACAACATTCAATACGCGTGGATCCGCTTATTAGCCGGCAATAAAGTGTCGGTAATGGCTGTAGGTGATGACGACCAAAGTATTTATGGCTGGCGTGGCGCTAATATTGCCAATATTCAAAACTTCCAATCCGATTTTCCGGGCGCTGAGCTTATTAAGCTCGAGCAGAATTACCGCTCAACTAAAACTATTCTTGATGCCGCCAATGCCGTTATTACCAACAATACCGGCCGCTTAGGAAAGAACCTAACCACCGATGGTGAAGATGGCGAACAAATCACTTACTACAGTGCCTTTAATGAACAAGACGAAGCGCGCTATATTGCTGAACTAGTGCAGGCTTGGGTTAGTGATGGTCGTTTACGCGAAGAAATGGCTATTTTATATCGGTCCAACGCCCAATCACGTTCATTAGAAGAAGCTTTATTGCAGGCAGGGGTGCCATATCGTATTTATGGTGGCCAGCGCTTCTATGAGCGTATCGAAATTAAAAACGCCTTAGCTTACTTACGCTTACTGGTTAACCCTAATAACGACACCTCGGTTGAGCGAGTAATTAACGTACCTACCCGTGCCATTGGCGAAAAGACCATCGAGCTGTTACGTACCGTCGCCCGTGATCAAGGCTATTCCTTATGGGAAGCGGCTGAGTTTGCCGTGCGTCATGCCATGTTGCCGAAGCGTGCGCTGACTGCTGTTGATGGCTTTTTAGAATTAATAGGCGAACTAACTGTAGGCATTGAAAATTTAGAACTGCATGAAATTATCGAGCAGGTGATTGAGCAAAGCGGCTTGATCGAACATCACCGTAAAGAAAAAGGTGAAAAGGGTCAGGCACGTATCGATAACTTAGAAGAGCTGGTCAGTGCTGCCCGTCAATTTACGGCAGAAGAAGCGGACCCAGTGGAAGGCGAAGAAGATTCACACTTGGTGCAATTTTTAGACCGGGTCGCTTTAGACTCAGGCGACCAACAAGCCAGTGAATTTGAAGACGCAGTGCAATTGATGACCTTGCACGCCGCTAAAGGTTTAGAGTTTCCGCAGGTGGTTTTGGCCGGATTAGAAGAGGGTTTATTCCCGCATAAAATGTCGATGGATGACCCTGATGGCCTTGAGGAAGAACGTCGCTTAGCTTATGTAGGCATTACGCGAGCCATGGAAAAGCTGGTTATTACAAGTGCTGAGTGCAGACGTTTACATGGTGAAGAGCGCTATAATTCGCCCTCACGTTTTATTCAAGAAATACCGACCACGCTTATTAAAGAAGTGCGCTTAAAGAATACCGTTAGTAAGCCCATGACGGCACGCACTGCACGCGCCATATTAAATGAAAACACACCCTTTACCCTAGGACAGATGGTTTACCATGAAAGCTTTGGTGAAGGCACCGTTCTACAGTACGAAGGCCAAGGCAATGGTCTGCGGGTGCAGGTTAATTTCAATAAGGTCGGCAGCAAATGGCTAGTGCTGAACTTTGCTAACTTACAGGCCTTATAAAAAAAGGAGCATGCAGTGAAAAAAATATTACTCATATTAGTAGCCGCCATGACAGTCTTGGTTAGTGGTTGTAACCAAGGGGCAGGTACTAACAATCAAGTGCAAGAACAAAAAACTTATCGCTGGAAAATGGTGATGGCATGGCCTAAAAACTTCCCGGCCTTGGGTACATCTGCAGAAGTATTCGTTAATCACGTCAACAGTATGTCTAATGGTCGATTACAGATTAAAGTCTATGGTGCCGGAGAGCTAGTACCAGCCTTTGAAGTGTTCGATGCTGTCAGCCAAGGTACTGCACAGATGGGTCACTCTAGTCCTTACTACTGGAAGGGCAAGATCACTGCTTCTCAATTTTTTACCACTACGCCTTATGGTATGACCGCTTTAGAAATGAACAGCTGGATGCAACAGGGTGGTGGCCAAGAACTACTACAAGAACTGTATGATCCATTTAACCTAGTAGTGTTTCCTATTGGCAACACCGGTATGCAAATGGCTGGCTGGTTTAACAAAGAGATCAACAGCGTTGCCGACCTAAAAGGCTTAAAGATGCGCATTCCAGGTTTGGGTGGAGAAGTATTAGCGCGTGCGGGTGGTACACCTGTTATGTTGCCCGGTGGTGAGATTTTTACTGCGCTACAAACTGGCACTATAGACGCAACCGAATGGGTTGGCCCATATAACGATTTAGCTTTTGGGCTACATAAAGCGGCTAAATATTATTACTATCCAGGCTGGCATGAGCCAGGCTCGCTAATCGAATTGTTGATTAATAAAGATGCATACGCAGAGTTACCCGATGACTTAAAAGCCATTGTACAGGTTGCTGCACAAGCGACTAATCAGCATATAGTGGCAGAAATGACAGCGCGTAATATGCGTGCCTTAAAAGAGTTGCAAGAAAAGCATGGAGTGCAGGTAAAGGCACTGCCAGATGATGTGCTTAAGCGTCTGAAAACAATTTCTACTGAGGTATTAGAAGAAGTAGCGGCAGAGGATGCTATGTCGAAAAAGGTGTATGCGTCACAAAAAGGCTACGCAGATGATATTAAGGCTTACCATGAAGTTAGCGAGCAAGCCTTTTTAAACGCTCGCTAGTTGTAATTTTGGAAGCCTATGCCCATTTCTTCAAAGTAGGCTTCCATTTGTTCGATATCATATTCACCTAAGCCTAAGTGAGTTAAAACTCCAGCGCTGATGCTTTCCCACTCTAAGTCCACTTCTTGTTTACCTAGAATACTGTGATTACCACAGATGTGTTCTGCCAGTTTTAATATGGCCAGTAATGTTTTAGCTTCACTGTCTGGCGTGTCTTCAAGGAAGTAGCGACTAGCGCTGTGATGCTCGGCGATAACTTCGCACAGTACCGCCGGTAAATTCCAAGATTTAGCTGTGTAGTAACCAATCACCGCATGGTTAGTGTTTAAGTGTCGGTTCTCAATATCGACTACACGTAGTTCAGGATGTGCGTAGGACTCTTCCATCACCTCTAAATAATTATCAAAACGTGCCATTAGTAAAGGAATGCCGCAGTTGTGAAATAAGCCTAAAAGATAAGCGAGGTCGGGATTAGGGAAACCCACTTGCTTAGCAATGCTTAAAGCAATCTTGGCAATATCATTGGCGGTGTCCCAAAAGCGGTTCATGTGCACAATGGTTTCGTCGGGCATTTGGCTTTTAATGGATAAGCCGTTAATGATGTTTACTATGGAGGTTAGGCCAATCAGGCTGGCGGCTTGCTGGATGGATGTAATTCGATTTTTTAAGCCAAAGAAAGGGGAGTTAACGACTTTTAAAACTGTACCAGCTAAGCCCACGTCTTGACTGATGAGTCTGGCTATTTCCTTTAAGTCCGGGTTAGGCATGACTTGCTCCATCTGCAAGTCGACGAGAATTTGTGGCTGCGGGGGAATTTTAATTCCCTGCATAATGTGCAAAATCTGTTCTTCTGAAAGTTCGGGATGCATTTTGGTTATCCTCTAAACCAAAACAAAAGTACCTAAATGTTAGCAGAACTAGAAAATAACGCTGCAAACATTAGCCAGTGTTTTTGCAACGAATTGTATCTATTCGCTTAATCGATAGCAGGCATCTTTATATTCAGCATTCCAGCCGTTCGCTTTAGTAAGGACAACAGCTCGATCAGATGTTGTCGACACTGCTGGCGCGATACCTTGTCTTCGGCATCGGCTTGCTGCCACTGCACAATGCTAGTGTCTATGGCTTCAAATAAATGCTGCCACTCTTCAATAACCGCATGTTTGTTATCGTGTAACAAGCGTTGCAGGCCGCCACCGTCATGTTCAGAGCTTTGTTCTGGTAAGTACAGTAAGCGAATACCATTGATAATGGCGGAGATGTCAGCCCAACTGGTATTACTGAAAGCACTACTATTACCATTTAAGCGCTTGTTTAGAAGCTCATCAGAAATTAAATTTTGGGTAGCAATAAATGAGGCTCTAAGCACTTGTTCAGGCTCTGAACGCTGCAAAACTGAAGCGTAATAGCCATTGCTGGGCTCCCAGCGGCTCTGTAAGCGCTGCAGGTTTTTTTGCAGCTGATCACTCACCAGTTGCACGTACTGACGGCGGCGATGATGGTTCTGCACTAAGTCATGGCGTTCATTGACAGCCAAAGTCTTAGAATCTTCTTTTAATATGTCGTCATTTATGACGGCTGAAGCAGTATTATCTTTTGCTAAAAAATCTTTAGGAGAACGCTGCCCATCTTCTCCCCAAAGCATGAACTCCAAAGCATGAAAGCCAAGGCTCACGTAAGAAGGGTCTGCAAAACCGTGTTGTGAAATTAAGCTGTCAGCGGTTAAAGGTAAGGCTAGATCATTAACAATGCCGCTAAAAGGGTAGCCATCAACGTAATCAATGTAGCCACCTTCGATAGGCCAGCTATCAATCAGTAGCAATGTTTGTTGTTGAGAAATACCTTTTTTAAGCCATTCTGAAGGGTCGTTAATCGGCAGGCGAGAGTAAATAAGTGCCGACAAATAAGCGTCATAGGCAGAGCGCCAAGCATTTTGAGCGTCTGCTAAGGTGTCTTCCGTGGTTGAATATAAAAAAGCCGATAGCTTAGCATCCAACTCTTGAGCTTTGTGAGTAGCTAATGACACATCTGAATACACCTTAAGCTCTAAATAAGAAGAAAAGGCGCTGGTATCTCCAGCTGAGTTTTGCAAGTTTAACTGTTTATGATCTATCTGTACGTCAACAGTAGCTTGGTCTGGTTGGCTACAAGCACTTAGCCCCAGTAAGCTTATAAGTATAAAAGTACAGCGTAAAAAATTCATGATTAGTCCTTTAAACTAATAATTGGCCATTGGCGTGCTGTGGCAATGGATTCTAATTTTGGGCAGGGATCGACAGCAATTGGGTTATCAACAACTTCTAATAACGGTAAGTCGTTGTGTGAGTCACTATAAAACCAACTGCCTGTTAAGTTTTTATTGTGCTCTTTAAGCCAGTCTTGCAGACGTATTACCTTACCCTGATGAAAGCTAGGTACACCGACAATCTTGCCAGTATAAGTGCCATTAATAAATTCAGGGTGCGGGGCAATAATATGTTCAATCCCTAGTAATTGTGCAATAGGGTAAGTGATAAACCCATTGGTTGCAGTAATAATTAGTAGGGTGTCACCTTGCGCTCGATGTTTAGCGATCAGGTCCCAGCTTTTTTGATGAATAATAGGGCGAATGCATTCGTTTAAAAATCGCTCTCGCAGCTGCATTAACTCATCTAAAGGGAACTGGGTAAGAGGTTTAAGTGCAAAAGTAAGGTATTCATGCACATCCAGTTGACCTGCTTGGTATTGTTCAAAGAACCAATCGTTTTTTTGCTTGTATTCAGCTACGTCGACTAATTCGTTCTCAACTAAAAACTGTCCCCAAGCATGGTCGCTGTCACCATCGATTAAAGTATGGTCCAGATCGAAAATTGCTAATGCCACAAAGAATAACCTTAACTAAAGAATTAACATGAAAAGTTGTCGCTATTCTACGAATAATTAAGCATACTTTCCTCATGTATTTAACTGAAAAGCAAGCTTAAACGTTATATAAATTAGCGTTCAGGGTTGAGCTATAGCTTAACCAACTTGAACTTAATAACAAAATAAGCGACTTTATAGTAAGAGATTTTCGAGACGTAATTGTGATAGATAAACAAGGCTTTCGTCCTAATGTTGGCATTATATTGTGCAACAATAAGGGGCAAGTGTTGTGGGCGCGTCGTATTGGCCAAGATGCTTGGCAGTTTCCCCAAGGTGGTATACAAGACGGAGAAACGCCGGAAGAGGCTTTATTTCGGGAGTTGGAAGAAGAAGTAGGCTTAAGCGCACAGCACGTACAAATACTTGGCAGTACCAAAGGCTGGTTACGATATCGTTTGCCACGCCATATGGTGCGTCATGGAAACCGTCCTCTCTGTATTGGCCAAAAACAGAAGTGGTTTTTATTAAAACTCTTGGTAGAAGAAGAACTTATTAATGTAAGTGCTACCAACAAACCAGAATTTGATGGCTGGAGCTGGGTAAGTTATTGGTTTCCCCTAAGCAAGGTGGTCGCTTTTAAACGCGACGTATACAGGCGGGCGATGACTGAATTGGCCCCACGTATCGTTAAACTGCAGCGCCAAGCGAGATAATTATGAGTGAGATGTTGCGCCGCATTGTGCAAGAAGTGAATACCACTGCAGACTTCGGCGAAGCCTTGAAGTTGCTTGTGGTGCGCGTGCGTGAAGCAATGAACACGGAAGTGTGCTCAGTTTATATCTTTGATGAAGAAAATAATCGCTATGTGCTGATGGCGACAGAAGGCCTAAACCCAGACGCTGTAGGTAAAGTCAGCTTAGCTGCCTCGCAAGGTTTAGTCGGTTTAGTCGGTTCGCGTGAAGAGCCACTGAACATCGATAACGCTCCTGCCCACCCTAAATTTCATTATTTGTCTGCCACCGGTGAAGCGCCTTTCTTATCGTTTCTAGGCGTGCCTATTATTCACCATAAGCGCTTGTTGGGTGTGTTAGTTGTACAGCAGCGTGACAGCCGCCAGTTCGAAGAGGAAGAAGAAGCCTTTTTAGTCACTATGGCAGTGCAGCTAGCCGGTGTAATTGCTCAGGTGGAAGCTTCCGGCAGTATTTTAGAGATACCTTCTACCACCGAAAAAGATAACCAACGTAACACTCGCTTTAAAGGCGTACCAGGTGCTCCCGGTGTTGCCCTAGGTGAAGCCTTTGTTATTTCCCCGCTAGCCGACTTGAATACAGTGGTTGATCATGAAGCGGATGATATAGACGAAGAAATTGAACGCTTCGAAGCGGCTTTAAATGCAGCTCGCCAAGAAGTCAGAATGCTTAGCACTCGTTTAAGCAGCGACTTACGCTCAGAAGAGCTGGCTTTGTTTGATGTTTACCTGGACATATTAGATGACAATACGCTAGGTAAAGAAGTAAAAAACAAGATCAAAGAAGGCAATTGGGCTCAGGGTGCTTTAAGACAAGTGATTATGCAGTATGTGAATCACTTTCGTTTAATGGAAGACGTTTATTTAAGAGAGCGTGCCACCGATATTCTCGATTTAGGCGTACGCTTGTTAGCGCATTTGCAAGGCAACGAGCCACAGTGGAAAGACGAAGACTTCCCTGAAAACACCATTTTAATCAGTGAAGAGCTGACCCCTGGTATGCTCGGCATGGTGCCGACCAAAAAGTTACGTGGTTTAGTATCCGTGCATGGCTCATCTAACTCGCACGTAGCTATTCTGGCACGTTCTATGGGGGTGCCAGCAGTAATGGGCGTGGTCGATGTTCCCTACAACCAGTTGCATAGCTTAGGCATGATAGTCGACGGTTATCGGGGTCTTATATACACCAACCCCAGTAAAATATTGCGTAAGCAATACCGGGCAATTTTCAAAGAAGAAAAAGCCTTACGCCGAGACTTAAAAGGGCTGCGTGATTTACCGGCTGAAACCCGCGACGGCCATCGTATTCCGTTACTCGTTAATACGGGTTTAATTACCGATGCCGTGCGTAGTTTAAGGCGGGGCGCTGAAGGTGTTGGCCTGTATCGAACCGAAGTGCCTTTTATGATGAAAGACCGCTTCCCTAGTGAAACCGAACAACAGCAAGTTTACCGTCAGCAGCTCGAAGCATTCGCCCCGAACCCAGTCACTATGCGCACCTTGGATGTCGGTGGTGACAAACCGCTTAGTTATTTCCCTATTACTGAAGAAAACCCATTTTTAGGCTGGCGTGGAATTCGTGTCACATTGGATCACCCAGAAATTTTTCTAGTACAGATAAGAGCCATGCTAAAAGCCAGCGAAGGGCTGAACAATCTGAGAATCATGCTACCCATGATCTCTAGCACTAGTGAAGTAGAAGATGCATTGCACTTAATTTATAGAGCGCATGCAGAAGTAAGCGAAGAAGGCTTTGATGTCGATATGCCCAAAGTAGGGGTCATGATTGAAGTGCCTGCTATGGTTTACCAGATAAGCGATCTTTGCCAACAAGTAGATTTTTTATCGGTCGGCAGTAATGATTTAACACAATACCTGTTAGCCGTTGATCGTAATAACCCGCGGGTAGCTAGTTTGTACCAAGCGTTTCACCCTGCCGTTCTTAGAGCTTTAAAATACATTGCTGACCAAGCTCATATTGAAGGAAAACCTGTCAGTGTTTGTGGCGAACTTGCTGGGGATCCAATGGGTGCAGTGCTGCTTCTGGCTATGGGTTATGACAGCTTATCCATGAACGCAACCAACTTACCTAAAGTGAAAGCGCTTATTCGTGGTGTGCGTATGGAATGGGCAAAAGAGTTATTGGCTGATGTCTTACAGCTAGAAAATGCGCAAGTGATCGCCTCAACCCTCCAGCTTGCACTAGAGCGTCAAGGCTTTAGCAGAATCATGGGTCCTGCTCTTTAGGCTAGCTTTTCCACTGGCGAGTACGGCCAGTATCAAGATGAATAAAACCATCATTTGGGTAGTAACCCACTCCACCAGAATGCATGGCTAATGCTGCTTTGTGTAAGTCGCGGTGCGAAATTCCTGGAATACGAATATCTACTGCTTTGCCCTGCATATGTAAGCTGTTTTCAGCGACGCTGTTGCTGCTATTCGACAAGCGGGCATTGCTGCGTGGCGAGCGATAACCAGAAATAATATAGAGCGGCTTTTGGCTATTAAACAACTGCTGCAAGTGATACATCTTTTCATACAGAGCGTAATGGATAGCGCAGCTTTGATTACTACGATGATCTCTAAGAATAATATCTAGCGCTTGTATTCCTTCACTTAAATACTGCCCTTCAACACAAAAAGGAACACTGACTTGCTCACCCGTGTGGATGTTATACACACTAAGGGCACGCTCTCCCATGCTTTCAAACTTGCTGGCTGGGTTGTGCGCAAAAGCCTGAGCAGAGGCTAGGCCGGCAGTAAAATAACAGCTTTTCTTTAAAAATTGGCGACGGTCTATGGTCATAATAAATCTAAAAGGTCAGTCAGATGGATTTTGGGTGAGTATGCCACTGAGTCTTAATGAAAGATAAAGCAAAGTAGTTCTAGGTAATGGTTAAGCACAAAAGACAGGTGGCTAATGTTTTTATAAATTAATGGCCGGGTTTATCTGCGGTAAACCGGCAACTAAGTCACGCTGGTAGATATCTTCGCGCACTTGTAGCACACCGTTATTATCTACCCAAGTTGTCCAGTACATCAGGTACACAGGTACATCGTCTTGTAATTTAATTCGAGTGGTACGGTTTTGATCAATGGCGTTGTCGATGTGTCGGCGTGTCCAGCCTTGTTGCCCGCGTAAGAGTTTATCTGCCAGTAAACGTGGCTTTTCTAGCCTGATACAACCGGAGCTGATAGCACGGTTTTCTAAATCAAACAGTTGCGGCTGCGAGGTGTCATGTAAGTAAATATCTTTGTCGTTCGGGAACAAAAACTTAAGACCACCTAAAGCGTTGTCATCGCCTGCCTTTTGAACAATCCGATAAGGGAAGCTCTTAGAGTCGACTTTGTCCCAGTCTATATCGTAAGGAGAAATAAACTGATCAACACCGTTTACTCGACCGATAATTTGATAGCCCTTTTGTTCCAAATAAGCAGGGTTACGTTTAATTCTCGGCAATATACTGGTTAAAGCGATACGTCTGGGTACAGACCAGGTAGGAGCTAGCTCTAATGTGCTTATTCTGTGTGTCATTACCGGTGTGCGACGCTGTTGGTTACCAACGATGACTTTCATTTCTAATTCAACCGAGCCGCTATTTATAAGCTCTAACTTATAGTCGGGCATGTTAACCATGACATAGCGGTTGCCAAGATCACTTGGTAGATGACGCCAGCGTTTCATATTTAAGGCGATTTTCTGTGCTACTTGGTAAGGCGGAATATTCAGCCAAGTTAAAGTAGCTTTGTCTAAGTGGCCAGTGACAGGCAACTTATGGCGCTTTTGAAAGTTTTCAATGCCCTGCTTTAGGTTGTTGTCAAAGAGAAACTCTTTGCGCGATAAGTCTATGTCGCTGTCTTCATCAGGAGACAGCATTAACTCGTCAGACTGCTTGTCTTTAAACAACCATGCGAAAGTGCCATGTGGTAAGTCGTTGGTTTGATCGAGCAGCCAGCGTAAGTGCGGTACTAATCGGTGGCTGTCGTCCGGAGCCAAAGTGAGGGAGTCTGGTAGTGGGTACCACTTACCTGAGTTAGCAATACCAAGGTAACGATTAAGTTCTTTGCGTAAGCGAATATAGCCTGGATGCGAAGGCGTAAGCTGAGCAATAAAAGCATTAAGTTCATTGCGTTTAATAGAGTCATTCAGGAGCTCTATTATGTGCTCATCAGATACCCGACTGGGTGCTTGGTTGCTGACTTTTCGAAAGCTCTGATGATCGCCTTCGTTAGTGTCTGGTAATAGCTGAGAGTCTAATACTTGCTGGGCGTAGGTAATAAAAGCGTCCATAAGCAGGACTTCTACCGCAGTCGCCTGTTTAGGAATGTTGGATAAGCGTAGTGTTTCACGTTCTAGTGTGGCTAAGCCGTAATCATAATTGCGCCAGTTGTCGGCCGCTGTTTCACGTAAAACTTGTAATAGTTCTTTACCTGCAGAAGTAAGCTCGAAGCTATCCATCCATACGGGCTGGTAATCGCGATGAAGGTAAAAGGGTTCGATAGCACCCGTATGCTTTAGACGGACTTCACCGGCCACAGCACGGGAAGATTCAATCAGCCACTCTTCCATGTGCTTTTGTGCGACCATGGGTGGCATATAGGGCTTGGTATTAACGCTAGCGGCAAGTGCTAAAAACAGTAATCCTAGGCACACCATGGCAATGATACCGGTGAGCATCAAAACGCGCTGAGGGCGTTGAGTGTGGCTAGAGTACGTTTTTGTGTTCATGACTAAAGTATGGACACAAAATTCAAAAAAAGCGGCTTTAAATTGCAACAAAATAGGTGAATATTGTAACTTTTTGCAATTAAGTTAGATGAATTACTCGATAAGCCAAAATACCGACGCAGTAGCGACTCTCTTTGTAAGCATGCTCTTCAGTTACGTTATTTTGACGGCCGTTATGGTTGTATTTTTTTGCTAATAACGCCAGTTAATTCACCTTCTGAGCCCCAACTGGTTTCACTGATAAAAGCTTCAGAAGCATATAGTATAAGGCCGGTAGAGCAGCGAGTGCCATAGTTAGGCGACTGAATAAATTGGGCAGAGAGCAATTTCTCAAAGCTGTGGCCAACACCAGTGTCTGGAAGTTGCTCGTCAGCAAAGGGCTCTCGTCGGTTTAATAATAAGCTTAAAGAATGACTGTCTTTAGGTTCTTTTAGCCAGTCTTCTAATTGCTGTTGGGCTAATTGCGCCTTCGGCCAAGGGGTGTCTAACTGCGCATTGCTGAGGCTGTGAGTACCTGCTTTTACTGATTCTAAGCGTGGCTCAGGATAATTGGTTAAGTACCATACTTGTCTAATGTCACCGGCTATAAAATTGAAGGGAGCGTACAGTTCGGCTCTATCTAATAGCTGTTTAATAGCTACGTCTGGACTGTCAGGGCTGGATAAAAATAGACTTATAAGCTCGCCACGAGAAGGCGGGTTATTAGGCCCAACACCAAGAGCACGCACATTGGTTAAGGTGGCAAAGCGTAGGTTTTTGCTAACACCTAGCCAAGTACCTTTATGTTCAAGATCTCGGCCAGCAATAATATTAGGCTCGTCAGGCCATGCAGCCAAGGGTAGGGTGGGGCGCTGATAAAACTCATCGCGATTGGCGCTGAGTATTAGGTGTTGGTTGGGCTGCCAGTCAAAAGCAAGTAAGCACATATAAAGGCCAATTTTGTTGTGATCGTTTTTCTCTTCCGGCTTACAATACGGCATAATGGTTAGCTTTGCTAAGGGGTTATTGTAGTGGCGAGTATCTTGTTGTTTTTAGTGGTCGGTGCCATTACAGGCGTGTTAGCTGGGTTGTTTGGTATTGGTGGGGGCATGGTAATGGTGCCGGTGCTGGTGTTTTCATTAACTGCCAGCGGTGTCGAGCCGGAAATAATTTTTCATATGGCGCTTGCTACTTCTTTAGCGACTATCGTTTTTACTTCATTAACTTCGATCGCAACGCACCATAGAAAAGGCGCGGTCGATTGGCCCTTAATGCGCTTTTTAAGCATAGGAATAGTAGTAGGTGCTTTTGCTGGTGGCGCCATAGTGGTATCTGTCACAGGAGCTACCTTAGAGAAAGCTATTGGTGTTTTTGCCTTGTTGGTGGCGGCCAAAATGTTCTTCGGGTTAAACCCACCGAGTAAAGGCGACAATCCTAGCAAGCTAGGCATGATCAGCGCTGGCGGGGTGGTTGGGTTTGGCTCCGCTTGGTTCGGCATTGGTGGTGGCTCGTTTACTGTGCCGTATTTAATTTGGATTAAACGACCAATGCATTATGCTGTGGCAACTTCTGCAGCTTGTGGCTTTCCAATCGCCGTCAGTGGCGCTTTAGTTTATGCCTTTCTGGGATGGGACAACCCTCATTTACCAGAGTGGAGTACGGGTTTTATTTATTGGCCGGCTGTTTTAGGTATGGCTGTTACTAGTATGCCTATGGCTAAAGTGGGTGCAAATTTAGCACATAGCTTAAACCCACAGTTGCTTCGAAAATTGTTTGCTTTGTTATTGGTTGTGTTAGGTATTAACTTTTTATTTTTTTAAGGATAAGTAATGACGTACCCCAATATAGACCCAGTGGCGCTTAGCCTTGGTCCATTACAGATTCATTGGTATGGCTTGATGTATTTGTTGGCTTTCGGTACGGCATGGCTGCTAGCCCGTTATCGTATTTCTAAGCCAGGCTCTAGTTGGACGGCAGAGCAGATATCCGATTTATTATTTTACTGCGCCATGGGTATTATTTTAGGCGGGCGTGCCGGTTATGTATTGTTCTACAACTTCAATCAGTTTCTGCAAGACCCTGTATGGTTGCTGCGTGTCTGGGAAGGCGGTATGGCCTTTCACGGTGGCTTGTTGGGCGTAGTGTTGGCACTGGCCTTCTTTAGCCATAAGTACAAAAAGAATATATTCGATGTGGGTGACTTTATGGCACCTTTTGTACCCATTGGTTTAATGTTTGGTCGTATTGGCAACTTTATTGGTGGCGAGTTATGGGGGCGCGCTGCCGACCCTGAGCAAGTACCTTGGGCCATGGTTTTCCCGCGTGCCGATGATTTATTTCGCCATCCTTCGCAATTGTATCAAGCGACTATGGAAGGCTTTTTACTGTTTGTAATCTTATGGTTTTATTCATCACGCCCGCGCCCACAAAAAGCAGTTAGTGCAGCATTTTTATTAGGTTATGGTATTTTCCGTACCATTGCTGAGTTTTTCCGAGAGCCAGATGCGCATATAGGTTTTGACGTGTTTGGTTGGCTGAGCCGTGGACAGTTGCTCAGCATTCCTATGATTATCGTTGGCTTAATACTATTGGTAATTGCCTACAAAAGTCCCAAAGCAGAGAAGAAATAATGAAACAGTATCTTGAGTTAATGCGACACGTTAATGAAAACGGCACCTTTAAAGCAGACCGCACAGGCACGGGTACTTATAGCTGCTTTGGTTACCAAATGCGCTTTGATTTAAGCGAAGGCTTTCCTGTAATAACCACTAAGAAACTGCATTTACGCTCAATTATTCATGAGCTGCTATGGTTTTTATCGGGCGAGACTAATATTAAATATTTAAAAGAAAACGGTGTGTCCATCTGGGACGAATGGGCCGATGCAGACGGCAACCTTGGCCCTGTTTATGGTTCGCAGTGGCGCAGTTGGCCAACCGCTGATGGCCGCCACATTGACCAGATATCAGAGATTATTGAACAGATAAAAAGTAATCCAGATTCTCGCCGTATTATTGTCAGTGCTTGGAACGTAGGTGAAATTACTAATATGGCGCTGCCACCTTGCCATGCGTTTTTTCAGTTTTATGTGGCCGATGGCAAGCTTTCTTGTCAGCTGTATCAGCGCAGTGCGGATATCTTCCTGGGTGTGCCTTTTAATATTGCCAGTTATGCCTTGTTAGTACACATGGTTGCGCAACAATGCGACTTAGAAGTGGGTGACTTTGTCTGGACGGGTGGCGATGTGCACTTATACGCAAACCACTTAGAACAAACCAAGTTACAGCTTAGCCGTGAACCAATGGCATTGCCTAAGTTAGTTATTAAGCGTAAGCCAGCCAGTATTTTTGATTACAAATTTGAAGATTTTGAAATCGAAGGCTATGAACACCATCCGCATATCAAAGCGCCAGTGGCGGTATAAGATAAATAGCTAGCTGCATTGCTACAGCATATTTTGAGGAATTAAAATGTTATCCATGATTATCGCAGCGGCAGAAAACCGCGTAATGGGTAAAGACAATCAGATGCCTTGGCACCTGCCCAACGACTTACAGTACTTCAAAAGAAGCACCATGGGTAAGCCGATGATTATGGGCCGTAAAACCTATGAAAGCTTGGGCAAACCCTTACCGGGTCGCCCACATATTATTATTACACGTCAAACTAATTACCAAGCCCCTAATGCCAATGAACAGGTACAGGTGGTTACTAACCTCGCCGACGCCATAATTGCTGCGCAAGCATTGGTGGCAGACACTGAAGAGCAAGAGGTAATGGTTATTGGTGGCGCAGAAATATGCTCGCTTGCTTTCCCACAAACCGAACGTTTGTATTTAACGCAGGTACACGCTGAAGTCGATGGCGATGTGTATTTCCCCGAATTCAACCCTGATGAATGGCGTGAAGTCTCGCGTGAAGACTACCAAGCCTCTGAGAACAACCCATACGACTATAGCTTTATCGTATTTGAAAGAATTTAGTAGTTAATAGGAATATATGAGCGCTTTAAAAATATACGCAGGTTCAGAAGCACTGCAGCATATTCGCCAAAACGGTTTATCTAAGTCTGATATTAATACGCTGCTAGGCGCATCAGGCGGCCCTAAGTGGCTTGTGCTAGCCACGCTAGACCGTTATCTCATAAGTGAGTGGGTTGTTGGCCGTACACAGCCTATGCACCTTCTAGGCACCTCTGCAGGAGCCTGGCGCTTATCTTGTTATGCACAGGCCGACCCATTAGCCGCCCATGCGCGTTTACAAGAAGCCTACTTAGCACAGCAATATCCAGACAAGTCTAATCGTGAACAAATATCAGCCGTTATTTCGAGCATTTTAGACCACGCCTTTGGCGATAACGGTGGTGCAGAAATAGTACAAAACCCGGTAATGCGCTATCACACTATCGTTGCTCGCTGTAAAGGTTTAGGTGCGTTAGAAAACGCTAGCTTACAAACAGTGGGAATGTTGGCTGCCTTTGCTGCCAACTTGGTATCACCAGCGGCTATGCGACCTTTCGTTGAGCGTGTTTTATTTCATCATGCCCAGCAGCCAGCCATTACTCACTTCCCCAGTTTGCCCGTACAAAAAGTATTGCTAAGCGAAGAAAACATTAAGCAGGCGGTATTAGCTTCAGGCTCTATTCCAGTCATATTTTCTGGCGTTAAAGACATAGTTGGTGCGCCTGCAGGTATGTACCGCGATGGCGGCATGACCGATTACCAGTTTGATTTGCCGGTAATGCCAGAACAGGACTTTGTGCTCTATCCGCATTACTCAGCACTACCGCCCAAAGCTGTGTGGTTTGATAAAAACTTAAAAAGCCGCCAAGCCAAAGCAGACCACTATAAACGTACAATTATAGTGGCACCTTCGCCTGAGTTCGAAGCCAGTCTACCGGGCGGAAAAATTCCTGATCGCCAAGATGTCTTTGATTTTCCTGACTACAAAGACAGACGCCCGCGCTGGGATAAAGTGATTCAAGAGTGTGAGCGTATGTCGGCAGAATTTGCTGAAATAGACCAGCAACAACGCTGGGCAGAAGTGGTAGAACCCTTACCTTGGTAGCAGACAACCAGCTAAAGCACTCAGGCGTGGCCTGAGGCTTAGCTTAGAAGACTGCTACTTAGAGCTTAAAGTCGTAATCAAGCGTTAAGGTTAACTTCTCTTTCTTAAGAGCTAAAGGCAGAGGTGGGTATGGCTCACTGCCTTTTACAGCGGCTTGCAGAGCCTGGTTAAGCTCGCGGTGTCTTGAGCTTTCTACTTCGCGTATTTCCAGCACCTTACCTTCTTTGCTGATATCAAACTCGACTATCACTTTACCTTGTTTTTTCAGAATTCGTGCGCCCGGTGGGTATTGTACGTTGGCAGCTATACGCTCCAACTCGGCCTGCACATACTCTGCTTCTAACTCTTTACTGCTGACTGCTGCTTTTGCTTTTTGTAGCGAAGTCGGTGCTTTAGGCATAGCGACTTCTGGTTGGGGCTTGTTTTGTAAGCTAAAGAGATAAGAAACACTGACAGGCCAACTGTCACCAGCTAGATCTTCAGGAATAGTCGTTTTAGCAGCAGCAACGGCAACAGCTCGCTTTACTTCGTTAACTAATAAGTCTGAAGCGCCATCATTACGGGCTTGTAGTTTGCTTACTTCTTGTTGGCGATTAACTTGTAAGTCTAGTTCCACTAGGCCTTCTTGGCCAAATTGCCTAGCCCAAGCCGGATAACTAACAGCAGCCTGTAATTGACGCTGTAACTGCCATTGCAACATGTTTAAGAGATACAGTTGTTCGTCTTCAAGAGCTTTGGCGGTATTAGTTTGGCCCTGACTTTTAAGCTTCTTGGCTTGAGCCGCTGCTGCTTGTGCTTGTTGTTGACGTTGCTGCTCGGCACGTTGTTGAGCTAAGCGTTTTTCTTCGTCGGTCGGCTGTATCGACTCTTTTGCACGTAACTTCTGCTGCTGAGCTAACTCTTGTTGACGTTTTAGTTCTGCTTGGCGAGCTGCCTCGGCATTGCGCTGTCTTTGTTGTTGCTCTGCTGCAATACGCGCCTGCTCAATACGATCTTGCTCGGCTTTAAGAGCTGCTTTCTCTGCAGCAATCCAGCCAGAGAATAAACCAGCGCGCTGAGTTCTGTGGTTAAGTAGAGTTTCTTTTTGGCTTTCGTTGGGTTTTTCTAGCCCCAAAATATTTTGGCGAAACTCACGTGTCGGTGGCAGCTTACCAATCCAAGTGTTAACCATGTAATTAAAGAATTCAGTGCCAGGAGCTTCAAGTACAAGGTCACCATTTAATAATACACGGCTGTTACCGTTAGCTTGGTAATCAATAACAATCTCGTCACCAGCTCTAATGTCTTGACGAGGAAAGCTGGTAAAAGTCATTAAGGCTTGCTGTACGCTTTCGTTAGCACTGAAACTGTCGTTGTTAATAGCAATATTGTTTTGCCATATTTGTGACCAGCGCCGAGGCGACCAAGAAGGCACCGAAACAACAATTTGCATACGCTTAGCGGTGGCAGCCGAGAAAATATAATCGGGGTCATCGCTTACCTTGGGCAAGTACAAACCACCTAAGTAAAGGTCACGCGTTAAGTGAGCGTATACCGCACTGCCATTTAAAATAAGAGAATCTGCTTGCACGGAAGAGATGCTAAATACAATAAATAGAACGAAAATGAGCTTGGCTTTAAGCTTCATCATAATGCCTTTGTAACCTTCACAGTTGAACAAAAAACGCACTATACCCGATTTCGACCATTCTTAAAATTGATATTAGCCAACAAACTGAACTTCTAAGGCGTGAGCAAGCTTTGGATTCCAGGTATTGCTACCGAAAATGAAAGGTAACTTGTTAGAAGAGACGTATGAAAACAAGTAAATACTACAAAGTCTTAAAGAAAACTTTGGAGTTGCGCTGTAAGTTATACAGATTTTGTTTTTCATGAGGCAGTTCGCCGACATTGCCGGCAATAAAACCTTGTTCTAAAAACCAGTGGGCAGTGCGGGTGGTCAGCACGAATAAGCGCTTTAGTTTATGTTTTTTTGCTTCTTTCTCTATCTGTTCTAGCAGTAGTGCGCCACGGTTAGTGCCACGGTAGTTAGGGTGTACCGCCACGCATGCGAGTTCTGCCTGTTCGTCTGAATAAGGGTACAGTGCAGCACAGGCGGTAATTAAACCGTCACGCTCGATCACAAAAAACTGATTAATTTCTTTTTCTAGCAATTCGCGTGAGCGTCTTACTAACACACCTTGTTCCTCTAATGGGCGTAATAACTCTAAGATACCGTTAATGTCTTCGAGTTGAGCGCTGCGCAATTGGTCGTAAGGAGTTTGACTAATAAGAGTACCGTGACCTTCGCGGGTGAAAAGCTCTTGTAGTAAGCTGCCATCTTCTTGGTAGCTTAGTAAGTGTACGCGTGGCACGCCTTGGCGCACGGCCTTAATAGCTGCGTCTAAGTGGTAGAAGGCCTCACCTTTTAATTGCGCTAGCAGAACTTCCGCTTCACTGGTGGCTAGGTCTTCAATGGTGTCGCCGTTTGCGTCTAAAATGCCAGCGTCTTGTCCTAAAATAATTAACTTGTCGGCACGCAAGCTCACCGCTGCGTGCTGGGCAACATCCTCTACTGCAAGGTTAAAAATATCACCAGAGGGCGAATAGCCAGAGCTCGACAGTAAAACTAGGTGGTGCTGGTCTAGGAGAGATTTTATCGCTTGTTGGTCAATACGGCGTACTTCGCCTGTGTGCTGATAATCAACACCATCAATAACGCCTAAGGGTTTGGCGCTAACAAAGTTGCCACTAACCACCCGAATACGAGCGCCATGCATGGGTGAGTTAGGTAAGCCCACAGAAAGTTTGGATTCAATCTCTGCTTTTACTAAGCCAATAGCGGCTTTAACAGCAGTTAAGGCAGGGCGATCTGTAATGCGTAGATCGTTATGAAAGTGGCTTTTGATATTGAGTTTTTCTAAAGCGTCGTCTATTTGCAAACGTGCACCATGCACTAACACCAGTTGTACGCCTAAGCTATTTAACAAAGCTAAGTCTTGGATAACCGTGTTAAAGTTAGGGTGTTCTATGGCAGCACCTTCAAACATAATGACGAAGATTTTACCCCGATGCGCATTAATATACGGCGAAGATTGACGAAACCATTGTACGTAGTCTGAAGTGGTTACAAGCACGTTTTATTCCAGCAAGAGATATTTATGGCCAAAGAAACCGAATTCCAAGAAACCGAATTAAAATTACGCTGTGCCATTGAAAGCCTGCCAGCATTAACGCAATTGTTAGATAGCATAGCTAAACCCCAAGGTAGCCGCCAATTAAATAATACCTATTATGACACTGCCGATACAGCTTTAGCTCAAGCTAAAGCGGCCTTACGTATACGAGAAAGTCACGGACAATATGAACAAACCCTGAAAACACGGGGTAAAAGTGTGGCGGGGTTACAATTACGTGGTGAATGGAATTGGCCAATTGCAACCGCTCAGCTAGATACTTCTTTGTTGCAGCGACCTGAGATAAAAACACACTTGCCAGAAAGCCTAATCGTTACTGATTTACACAGTATTTTTAGCACCAATTTTGAGCGTCATACTTGGTTGTATAAGCAAGACGGCACAACAATAGAAGTAGCCGTAGATAGCGGTCAAGTCATTGCAGGGTCCTTAAAGCAACCATTATGTGAGTGTGAATTAGAACTGGTGGCAGGCAGAGTTGACTTGTTGTGGCAGCTTGCACAAACATTAGGCGAACAAGCACCTTTATGGATCAGTGATATCAGTAAGGCAGAGCGCGGTTACCTACTAGCCAATTTAAGCCCAAGTTGGAAGAAGTGGCAGCCACAGCAGCAAAATACAGAGTTAATGTTGCAACTGGAGTATGCCTTAGTACACTGGCAGCGAGCATTGGAGGCCGTTATATGGGATGATGAAAAAACCCATATCACAACGCTTATGAGTATTATAGGTCAGGTGGCTGAACTGGCTGAGCAGTTATCATGTTCCGGCTTAGTGTCGGCAGTAGCACCTTGGAATGAAATGCGTTTAAGTGATTTAGATGTAGACTCAAAAAACAACAAAAACCTAGCACTCAGTCTACAAAAAGCAGCTTTCTCTTTTTATCAGTTATCAAAAGAAAAAAGTAAATAATAAGGACTCATATGCAAGCACAAGCAGACAAATTTTTAAGCTTATCAGCGCTAGTGGAAAGCTTGCATACGGATGGTTTGCTGACTAAAGAAAACTATGCGCTGGCTAAAAAAATCCACCGCAGTAAAGACGACCAAAAAACGCATTGTGTCAGCCTAGTGGCAAAGCAAAACTATATAGACGCCCGACAAGGCGGCAAAATACTGAATGAAAATGCCTTAGTTGCTTGGCTTGCTGGTAAACACCGTTTAGATACTTACCAAATAGATCCTTTAGAAGTCGACGTGACTGCTATCACTCAAATAATGTCTTATGCCTTTTCTGAACGTCATCAAATACTAGCCGTAAAAGTTACCGCCGATGAAGTCTGGGTTGCCTGTGCCGAACCTGAAGTTACCAGCTGGGTAGTGGATGTCGAGCATGTTTCAAGACGTATGGTGAAACGAGTATTGGCTGCACCTAGTGATATAGAGCGTTACCGTGTTGAGTTCTATCAGCTGGCTACTTCGGTTAGTAGAGCCAGTAAAGCGCACCCAGGCGGCAGTTCAGTGCAGAACCTAGAGTCTATGCTTGAACTCGGTAAAGCCAAAGCACCAGAAGCCAATGACGAACATATTGTTAATATTGTTGACTGGCTGTTGCAGTACGCCTTCGAACAACGTGCCAGTGATATCCACTTAGAACCCAGGCGTGAAATTGGTCATGTACGCTTTCGTATCGATGGTGTTTTGCATAATGTCTATGACTTCCCCGCACAGGTTGCTTTAGCGGTAGTAGCACGTATTAAATCGTTAGGGCGCATGAATATTGCCGAAAAGCGTAAACCCCAAGACAGCCGTTTAAAAACAAAAACACCCGACGGCCAAGAAGTAGAGTTGCGTTTATCGACATTACCCACAGCGTTTGGTGAAAAACTGGTAATGCGTGTGTTTGACCCACAAGTGTTGGTGCGTAACTTTGCCGATCTTGGTTTTGGTAAAGAAGATCATCGCCGTTGGACAGAAATGACCACCAACAATCATGGCATTATCTTTGTAACCGGCCCTACAGGTTCGGGTAAAACGACCACTTTATATTCCACTTTAAAACAATTGGCGACTTCAGCGGTTAACGTTTCTACCATTGAAGACCCAATCGAGATGGTCGAGCCTGCCTTTAACCAAATGCAGGTGCAGCCCAATATTGATCTTACTTTTGCTGGTGGCGTGCGTGCTTTATTACGACAAGACCCCGATATTATTATGGTCGGTGAGGTTCGAGATTTAGAAACCGCAGAAATCGCCGTACAAGCCGCATTAACTGGTCACTTAGTGTTATCTACCTTGCATACTAACGACGCACCTTCGGCCTTTACCCGCTTAATGGAATTAGGTTTGCCGCCTTACTTAATTCGCTCTAGCGTGATTGGAGTAATGGCTCAGCGCTTAGTACGAACTCTGTGTCCACATTGCAAAGAACAGCAACCTATAAGCGAGGAAGACTGGAAGCAGCTAACTGCTCCTTGGTTGGTTAAAATGCCTAAGTTTGTCTACACCGCTAAAGGCTGTTTAGAATGCCGAAGCACTGGTTATATGGGGCGAGTTGGAATTTATGAAGTGTTGCCTATGAGTAGCACCATAGAACCCTACATTAACGATCACACCGATTTACAAAAACTACGCCAAGCCGCAATGAAAGAAGGTATGCACAGTTTGCGTTTGAGTGGTGCGCATAAGGTCGCAGCTGGCCTTACTACCGTTGAAGAAATCATTCGAGTGGCGCCTTTAGTACGCAGCTAAGAAAGTTAGCTATCCTTAAAGCAGAAGCATTTATAAGAAGGGTAACAGTGACTCAAGTACCTGCAATAATAGACATTGAAGCCTCTGGTTTTGGCCGCGGAAGCTACCCCATTGAAGTGGGTATTGCTTTGGAAAGTGGCGAGGTGCATAGCTTTTTGATTAAACCCGCTGATAACTGGACGCATTGGAGTGTCGAGGCTGAAAAGATTCATGGCATCAGCCGCCAGCGCTTACTTGAAGAGGGGCAGTCTCCACGAGCCATTGCCTTACAATTGAATGAGCTGTTACGCGGTATGGTTTTGTATTCGGATGCTTGGGGATTTGATAGTTCGTGGATTGCGCGCTTGTTTGATGAAGCCGGTCTTATTCAACGTTTTAAGGTTGAATCCATTAATAAGCTTTTTAATGAAGAGCAAATGGAGCATTGGAATCGCACTAAAGACCGAGTATGGAAAGAGCACGGCAGTAATTATCGTCATCGTGCTGCTCAAGATGTTTCTGTTATTCAAGAAACCTATAACCGCATAGCCAAACTGGGCTAGTAACTAGTAAAAGCTAGGCCAGTAAAAGACAACTCCATAACAACAGCCAATAAAAAACCCCGCAAGCGCGGGGTAAAAACATGGAGAGTGTTTTCTACTTAGTTGGCTGTCGCTTAGAAGCGTGCAGACAAGCCTAAGTTAATTGCAGAGTCTTTCTTCACGTGTTCAGCGTTGTAGTTGTAAGTAAGCTGCGCACTCATGGTCGGTGTAAAGAAGTATTTAGTGTTTATGCCGTACTCAACTTTATCATCGTAGCTGCCTACTTTATTGTCACTGTCTAAGCTGATTGCTGCAACATCTACACCCGCACTGATGGCGTTAGTGAAGAAGTAGTCACCACCTACATTAAATGTATGGTTTTTGTCGTTGGCTTCCCAACCGGCTTCTAAGTTAACAAAGTTATCCCCTAACTGAGTAACGTACTTAGTATCTAAGCCATAAGTGCTGGCTTTTCCACCTGTTTTCTTTTCGAAGTTATCGTAGGTGTAGTTGGCTTTAACTAGTAAGCCATCCATTACCATATAACCCACACCAACAGCGTAGTTAGTAAAACTGGTGTCGTAAGCAGTGTCTGAACCAAAACGGTTGTAGTCCACACCACCTTCTACGTATAAGTCATTGAACCAGTAGTTAGCGCCTAGTTCTACAGAGTTTGTATCTGCGTGGTTTTGATAACCATAGCCTAGGTTAACTGCACCGTTACGACCTAAAAACGCTGCTTCAGAAAGCGG